>Ga0302156_10000433_pt1 | contig 39995 bp, 26 predicted proteins | sample I_Bog_N3_2_FD_193503 | JGI IMG/M metagenome (GOLD analysis project Ga0302156, IMG submission 193503) | Peat permafrost microbial communities from Stordalen Mire near Abisko, Sweden - I_Bog_N3_2 | ecosystem: Environmental > Terrestrial > Soil > Wetlands > Peat | place: Sweden: Abisko, Stordalen... | reverse complement strand
TGGAGTCAGAGAGAGATTGTCAAGCGCGCTGTGCGCCAATGTCGGGGCAAATCGTTCGAACAACTGCATGCGGCGCGCCGTTGAGGGAAAGTCGCCCGGCACATAGATACTCTCCGCATCCCGCCACGAACCGTCTGCTGTAGCGCAGGGATTCACGAATGAATAACGGTGTTCGATTTCCGACAGCCGCGCCATGCGGCGAAACAGCTTTCGCGCCGTACCCTCTGCGAGAAAATTGGCCGCAAAGTCAATGAAGGCATGATGGACATCGTGTTGAGGGGTCGCTGTCGCAATGCTGTTAATGTGCGCGGTTGTCATTCTCACCCCCTCTGGCAGTAGATAGCCTATATTGACTGACATTTCAGGATAGACTACACAACAAGCTACGCCGTCCAAGTTGTCTTAAAGAAAGCAGGAAAACTCTGATCATGATTGTTCTAGTGCCTGATATTGAAGCGCCAAGTTTCTCATGAATATCACATTAAGCCGTAGGATTGGCTGTTCAGTTTGGCTCAATTGCGAGAAGCTACCCTGGAGATGCGATGACATCCCCGGATGCGATACCTATTTATTGATGGTCAGCTTCGCCAGATCATAGTAGCGATCAAGATGCGAGGTGGGAATTACGGTCGGCAAGCGCCTGGCAAACTATCAGGGTTTCATCGGCGGAGTTGCCGTGTATGCGAGCCGATCCGGCCCGAAGCGAGCGTGATCGGACCCATAAGCAAATGGGCAAAGCTGCGTAGAGAAGACTTGGCTCGCTCAGCGCAAGAAGCCACGCACGACCAATCGTCTCCCGGATAGTCCTTTATCTGCCGGGAGAACTCAAGATGACCTATCCCAAGACCACCGAAAAACGCCGAGCCGAGTTGCATTCAATCGACTAGGTGCTCTCAAAATGACGTTGAAGTCTCGCTTGATCCTGCCTTGATGAAATCCTCTGAATTCTGGAAGCACATCTGGCGGTCGAGGATACCTTCCAATCGGTCAAACTGCAAAGGCCCGGTCGGGGTACCGTGTGCAGTCACTCCACAAGGGACGCGACCGCCAATGTAGAACCTATCCTACATGCTGCGTTTCCTCTGAGTTGGTCAAAACTGCACCTGCGCTCAACGCCGCTGCTGATCATGGCAGATGTGCTCTACAGTCCAGCCTGGCTGCACTATCAACGCGCATGTAGGTGCCGGAGGCAAGGATAGGAGCAAGAAGCCGATCGAGGAATTGAATCGTTCACGGCCACCTTGGCCGATTCGCAACAGTGGCCTGCGGCTGGTCGGGGTCCTTTTGTGTGCAGGCCTGGTGGTGGTGGTCTTGGAGCCAACTGGTAACGTTCTCCATTTTTTGCAAACTCGGGCACAAGTCATCAGCGCCGGCACGGGCAGAACAGCGTTCTTGATGGCATCGAGGCCATGGCTTCGGCCTGCAGCAGTTCCGAAGGTGCAATAGTTCTCCCTTCGTATGTGATTGCTATCACTGTCTTGAAGGCCGCGGCATCGTATCTTTAGATAAATGCTTATCGATATAAATGTGTCTAATAGATTGCCCTTAAGACGAACGGCGGCACTATCTATTTCACGGGTAAGCCTGAGGCGCTGCATCGGGAGCCCCCTTTCAACCCACCGTCCTCTTTTCCAGATTGGGGAAGGCGGGAGCTGGACCATGAGGAGCCTATGACAAGCTACGAAACGTTTCTTTCAGAAAATCAAGCGCAAAAGCATCCTGTTGTCACCAAGGAAGATCTTGACGCATTGGTAGAGCGCGTCAAGGCCGCTCAACAGAAATTCGCTACCTTCTCACAGAAGCAGGTCGATCACATATTCCGTTGCGCGGCGCTTGCTGCCTCGGATGCGCGCATTCCACTGGCCAAGATGGCTGTTGAAGAAACCGGGATGGGCGTGGTTGAAGACAAGGTCATCAAGAACCACTTCGCTTCCGAGTACATCTACAACAGCTACAAGGACGAGAAGACCTGCGGCATTCTGAGCGAAGATACCGAAGCCGGCACCATCACAATCGCCGCGCCCGTCGGTCTAATCTGCGGCATCATTCCGACCACCAACCCGACTTCTACGGCAATCTTCAAGACACTGATCAGCCTCAAGACGCGCAACGGCATCATCATCAGCCCGCACCCTCGCGCCCAAAAGTGCACCTGCGTCGCAGCCCGTCTGGTGCTCGATGCGGCGGTTGCCGCGGGAGCCCCCGAGGACATTATCGGATGGATCGACACGCCAACCATCGAGCTCTCGAACCATCTGATGCGCCATCCGGAAGTGAAGCTGATTCTGGCCACCGGCGGTCCGAGCATGGTACACGCCGCCTATTCTTCCGGCACCCCAGCCATTGGCGTGGGCGCCGGCAACACACCGGTTGTGATCGATGAAACGGCCGATCAGACCCGCGCCGTGGCATCCATCCTGATGTCGAAGACTTTTGATAACGGAGTCATCTGCGCTTCAGAACAGTCTGTTATCGCCGTCGATGCCATCTATGACTCCATTCGTGACCGCTTTTCCCGCCATGGCGGTTACATCCTCAACGAGAAGGAGACGGAGGCGGTTCGCTCCATCATCCTGGTCAACGGCGCTGTGAATGGGAAGATCGTTGGCCAGTCTGCGCCGAAGATTGCCGCGCTTGCGGGCATCAGCGTACCGGCGACAACCAAGGTGCTCATCGGAGAAGTCACTGATGCCACCACGGCCGAGCCTTTCGCGCACGAGAAGCTCTCCACCATTCTCGCTCTCTATCGCGCCAAGGACTTCAAGGATGCCGTGGCGATTGCCGGCAAGCTGGTTGCGTTGGGCGGCATCGGGCACACTTCCGTGCTCTACACCGATCAGGATCAGCAGAAGGAGCGGGTCAACTACTTCGGCGAGCAGATGAAGACCGCCCGCATCCTTATTAATACGCCGTCTTCTCACGGTGGCATCGGTGATCTTTACAACTTCAGCCTGGCGCCCAGCTTGACTCTGGGTTGCGGAAGCTGGGGAGGAAATTCTGTGTCGGAGAACGTGGGGCCCAAGCATTTGCTGAACAAGAAGACCGTTGCCAAGCGCGCAGAAAATATGTTGTGGCACAAACTGCCGAGCTCCATCTACTTCCGCCGTGGCTGCATTCCAGAAGCGCTGAAGGAGATTGCCGGTAAAAAGCGCGCCTTGATTGTCACCGATGACTATCTGTTCCGCAACGGCTACGCTGACGACCTCATCGCCACGCTGAAGAAGCTGGGTCTGGAAGTGGAGAGCTTTTTCTCGGTGAAGGCCGATCCTGACCTGTCCACGGTGCGCAAGTGCGTGGAAATGGCCAATGCCTTCCAGCCGGATGTGATCGTAGCCCTGGGCGGCGGCTCGCCGATGGATGCGGCCAAGATCGCCTGGGTGATGTACGAGCACCCGGAGGTTGATTTCAGTGACCTGGCACTGCGCTTCATGGATATTCGCAAGCGCATTTACCAATTCCCGAAGATGGGCATCAAGGCCAAGCTGATCGCCATTCCGACCACCTCGGGCACGGGTTCTGAAGTTACGCCTTTCGCCGTGGTAACCGACGACGCGACAGGCATGAAGTACCCGATTGCCGACTATGAGCTGACGCCGAACATGGCCATCATCGATGCCAACCTGGTGATGAACCTGCCCAAGTCTCTGACCGCATTTGGCGGCGTGGATGCGGTGGTGCACGATCTGGAAGCCTATGTATCGATCATGGCCAACGAGTTTTCCGACGGGCAGGCCATCCAATCCCTCAAGCTGCTGAAGAAGTACCTGCCCTCGTCTTACAAGAATGGCGCCAAGGACCCTGTGGCTCGCGAAAAGGTGCACAATGCCGCGACGTTGGCGGGCGTGGCCTTCGCCAATGCCTTCCTGGGCGTCTGCCACTCGATGGCGCACAAGCTTGGCGCAGCGTTCCACATTCCTCACGGGTTGGCGAACGCACTGCTGATCAGCAATGTGATCCGCTATAATGCTAATGACAACCCCACAAAGCAGGCGGCCTTTTCACAGTACGACAGGCCCAAAGCGAGATGCCGCTATGCGGATATCGCGGAGTGCCTCGGACTGGGAGGAGCAGACAAGGATGAAAAGGTTGCGAACCTGATCAAATGGCTGGACGGCCTGAAGAAGGACCTGGAAATTCCCGCGTCCATTCAGGAAGCCGGAGTCAGCGAGGCCGACTTCCTGGCCAAGGTGGATGCGGTGGCTCTCGATGCCTTTGACGATCAGTGCACCGGCGCCAATCCCCGCTATCCCCTGGTCAGCGAACTCCGGGCCATCCTGCTCGACAGCTTCTATGGCCGGCCGTTTGTGGAACTGACGGAACGCTTCGATATCGACGTTCCGGCGGAGAAGCCAGCGGCAGCCCACAAGACAAAGGCCACGAGCAGCAAGCTCCCCGCCAAGGTCGAAGTGGCTGTTGCGTCCAAGTAAGTCCCGCGGAAAACGGGAGTCATGCCGGCCCTGGCTGGGTCAGCATGACTCCCCACAGCGGAGTGAATTGTGCCTGGAGAAATATCCCTCTCCGCGCAGTGAGGATTTTTCTGCTTCTTGCTCGCTATCTTCGGATCGGTAGTTGAGGCGTGACGTTTTCAAATACACATCGCGCAAGAAGCAGCGCAGTGAAAGGGAACGATGAAGTTCACGTCTGAAGTTCTAGTGCTATTGGCCCTGTTGCCTTTGTTAGCGGGCATCGTCCTGGAGCTTCTTGGGGCACGATTTCTTTCCGGCCGCGCCAAAGGTGTGTTGGCGCTGGCCTGCTGCGTGCCGAGCTTTGCGGCTGTCGCGGGAACATTCGTGCGCGTCCGGCAGAGTGGCCCCATCGACTTCATGGCCCTGGGGCTTGATGGACCGATGGCGCTGGCTTTCCATGTGGATGCACTGAGCCTGCTGTTTGCCCTCATGGCCACAGCGCTGGGTTCGATGGTCCTGCTTTACTCGATCGACTATATGGCCGAGGATCCCGGGGCCACCCGCTTCTACTGCACCATGCTCGCCTTTATCTGCGGCATGGTCGGACTGGTCTACAGCTCCAACCTGTTTTTCGTGTACCTAAACTGGGAAGCGATGGGGCTCTGTTCTTTCAGCCTGGTGGGCTTTTGGTACGAGCAGAAAGCAGCGGTAGCGGGCGCGCGCAAAGTGCTGCTGATGACTCACCTTGCCGGATACGGGCTGCTGGCTGCGATTCTGATCATTTATGCGCGCACTGGCAGCGCGTTGTGGACAGCCCCCGCCGTTTCGCAGGCCTTCACGGGTGGAATTTTTGTGCTGATGCTGGTGGCGCTGTTGGCCAAGTCGGTCCAGTTTCCGCTGCATACATGGATCCCGGAAGCGATGAACGCGCCCACCCCGGTCAGCGCCCTGCTTCATGCGGCCTGCTACGTCAAGGCCGGCGTTTATCTGGCCGCGCGCATGCACTGCTTCAACCAGTGGCCGTACTCCTGGGGTTCGATCCTGATGTGGGCCGGAACGGTCACCATGCTGGTGGGCGTGGCATATGCGATGGTGCAGCACGACCTGAAGCGCATGCTTGCCTACCACACAGTGAGTCAGATCGGTTACATCATGACCGGGCTCGGAATCGGAACGCCGCTGGCGATTGTGGCAGCCTTGCTGCACTGCCTGAATCACAGCCTGTTCAAGGGCGGCCTGTTTCTGGCGGCCGGTTCTGTGCAACATGCCACCGGAACCCGCGACATGAACAAGCTTGGCGGCTTGGCCACTCGTATGCCAACCACCACAATCGTGTGGCTGATCAGCGTTGGCAGCATGATGGGCGTACCCTTCATGAGCGGCTTCGCGAGCAAGTGGCTGCTCTATACCGCGGCGCTGCAGGCAGGCCAAGTGGTCCCTGCGCTGGTTGCCTGGGTGGTTAGTGTGGGCACGATCTTCTCCTGCGTCAAGGCCACCAGCTCAGTGTTTCTAGGGTCCACGACGACGCGGACGAAGGATGCACACGAGTCGCCACGCACCATGGTCTGGGCGCTGGGACTGTTTGCCCTGGGCAGTGTGATCCTGGGGCTGGCTCCGCAACTGGCTGTCAATTACCTCATCAATCCCATCTTGCCTCTGCTTGGCTTGGCCACCGCGCAGGTTTCATGGTTTGGGCTCGCGCCCGATGCGGGCTCCTGGTGGACCACCGGCGGCTTTGTGCTGGCCGTGGTTTCGGCAGGCGTGGGCACCCTGGTCTATGTAATGGCCGGCATGTCGAGATCGAGAACACGCGTCCTGGCGATGGAAGGCGGGGCTGTGCTGGGAGGCGGAATGACGGGCGGTGGAGGCGCAACCATTTTCACCGGCGGCGAGCCGATTAAAGGATCTGGCCGTTTGCCCGCAGGCGAGTTTTCGGTGATGTTGAAGGTGCTCTGGGCTCCATTTTATAGTGGCACCGACGTGGATCGTCTTTATCGGCGCGTGTGGCGTGGCTTGCAGAAGATTTCTGCGGCCTTGGGGCGCGCTATCGCTTGGGCTGAAAAATCCGCAATCACCTGGACCGTTGGCTTATCGATTGCGCTGGTCGCCGCGTTGCGTTGGCTGGCGCCCGCGAGCGCCGCAATGGGAAGCGCGGCGCACGGCGTGGAACAGCTTCCGATTCTGCTCGGGGCCGGATGCGCCGTGGCCCTGGCTGGTCTGTTGCTGGCAGCCGGGAAACAGAAGGTGTGGGGTTCCCTGTTCCCGCTGCTCTCGGTGAGCGGCGTATTGGCAGTGGCCGCTCTATGGACGAAGGAGCCGATACAACGTTCGGCGCTTCTCGAGATGGCCAGCTTCTTGACTCTTGTTCTTGTGTGGCGCGTAGCCACACGCCGTGTGGCATGGATCTACTCCGTGGCTGTGGCGATTTCGGCCGTCAGCTTGTTCGCCGGTCAAATTGTATTGCAGTGGGGCGATCCTGGCTGGGCGCGCGCGCTCCTGCTGAGCGGCCTGGTTCTTAAGTTGGCGATTGTGCCTTTGCTTTTGTGGTTGCCCATGGTCGCAGAGGCAGTGCCGGCGCTGGTAATTGGCGTCATCATCGCGGTGGTCGATATGGCCGCGTTTGGCGAGCTTTTTTTGACCGCGCAGGCGCATCCCGGGTTCTTTGAGCCACGTGCTGTGTGGATTGCCGCCGCACTCGCATCGTCACTCCTGGCCTCACTGCTGATGCTCACCCAGCGCAACCTCAAGCGCCTGCTCGCTCTTTCGAGTATCGAAGACATCGGCTTCCTCCTCCTGGGCGTCACGTCGGCCAGTGAACTGGGGTTGCGCGGTGCACTCTTCGGCGCTACGGTGCACGCTCTGGCCAAGGCGCTGCTATTCATTTCGCTGAGCGCTCCGGAAGCCGATGGGGTGCTTACCGAGGACGCCCATGGGCTGGCTTCGCGGTACCCGGTCAGCGCGGCCGGCTTTCTGGCCGGCATGTTGGCCATGCTGGGCGTGCCGCCGCTGCTTGGTTTCGCTGGGCGCTGGCGGCTCTACCAGACGGCAGCAACAACCAGCCACTGGCTGCTCGCCGGCTTCATTCTCTCGTCGATGTTCGCGCTCCTGGCTTATGTCTTGTGCCTGACCCGCTGCTGGTGGGGACCGCGCGATGAGGCAGAGGTTACATCCACGCCTGAGTCCTTGCCGTTCCGGCTTGCGGTGGTGGGCTTGATTGTTGTTCTGCTGGCGGGCGGTCTCTGGCCCAACGCGCTTCTGGCCCTGACAGGGGGAGTTCAATGAACCTGCTGCAAAGATTCATGCATCGATGCCGCCGCAAGAGTCCGTCTCTCTTCCATCTCAATACGGGCAGTTGCAACGGCTGCGACATCGAAATGCTGACCTGCCTTTCTCCTCGCTACGACGTGGAGCAGTTGGGCATTCACCTTGAAGGCAGTCCGCGCCACGCGGACATTCTTTGCATCACCGGCCCGGTTACGCGCAACGCGTTGGAAGCTGCGAAGACGGTCTACTCGCAAGTGTGCGAACCCAAGGCCGTGGTCGCGCTCGGCTCGTGCGCGGGTTCGTGCAATGTCTTTGCGGGGAGCCCGGTCATTGTGGGACCGCTCAGCAAGTACTTTTCAGTGGATGTGTTTGTACCCGGCTGCCCTCCTCATCCCGACGCCATCGTCGCGGGCATTCAGCGCGCCGCAGAGATTCTGGCTGACCGCGGAGTGCCGGAAAAGGCAAAGGGAGTGCCGCAACGATGAACACATCGCTTTGGATTCACTTGTTTCTGTTTCCCGGATTGCTCTTCGCGGTACCGGCCAGTTGGTTCTATGTCTGGGGTGAGCACAAGGCTACGGCCCGCATACAGCGGCGCATTGGTCCGCCTCTGCTGCAGCCTGTTTACGATTTGGTAAAGCTGTTCGGCAAGCGTACGCCCGCGCGGCACGGGATCGAGGCAAACCTGCTGCGGCTTTGGCCGGCGCTGTCCGTTCTTTCGATGGTAGGCGCGATCGCCATGCTGCCCGTCTTTCCGGGTGGACCCGGATTTGCCGGCGACGCCGTTATCCTGGTCGCCCTGCTCGAGATTCCATCGATCTGCTTCATCCTCGCGGGCTTTACCTCTGGATCAGTCTTTGCACAGATCGGCGCCATCCGCGAGGCGATTCTGAGCGTCGCCTGCAATGTTGTCTTTCTCTTGTCCATCGTCACCATCGCGGTGACGGGACGGACCTTTCACCTCTCCGACCTCGCCAACGTGACGTCGAATCCCGGCCACTGGATCGGCGTCTTCGGCATCCTTCTGTGCATCCCCGCAAAACTGCGGCTCAATCCCTTCTCGACCTCCAGCGCCGAGCAGGAGATCTATTCCGGAGCGCTCACTGAGTACGCCGGCGCGGCGCTGGCGATGTGGAAACTGGCTCACGGCCTGGAATGGGTGGCGCTGACCGGATTCGTGGCCACAATGGTTGTGCCTGCGGGCGGCGCCTGGTGGGTTCACGCGATCTTGTTTGTGGCGATTTCGTTTGCTGAAGTCCTGCTGCTGAGCGCGGTTGCGGCAGCCACCGGACGCTTGACCCTCGAGCGTTCCATCCGATTTTACTGGCGGTGGGCGGCGATACTCGCAGTTCTTTCCATCTCCGCTTCTGTCTACGCGAGGTTCCGCTCGTGAATATTCTTCGTCTGATCTTCGATAACCTTCGCCGCGGCACGGTGTCTTACCCCATGCCACACACGCACCTCTGCACCAGCAATCAATATCGCGGGTTGATCATCAACGATCCTGAGCGCTGCGTGGGCTGCTCTCAGTGCGCTTATGTTTGCCCTTCGGCGGCCATCGAAGTAACGCGCAGCGGCGACAACTACACCTGGACCTATAATCCCAGCAAATGTGCCTTCTGCGGGCGCTGCATCGATCGCTGCAAGCCGCGCACGCTCACCATGAAGTCGCAACTCCCTCCGCTCTATAGCACACAGGACGAACTGAAGCAGGTGCTGAACATGGTGCGCAAACGGCCCGTACGCCCGGCAGCCGCTGCGGCAGGGACGGCGGCGACTGCGAATGTGACGGCACCCATTGCCGAGAACGCAAAACCAGCGGAGCCCATGGCAGGAATCCCGCGGAAAGAGGATTTGGCATGAATACCGCACCCGACAATTTCGTCCAGTCTCTTCAGGAATCCGGCCTTGGAGGCGATTGGGAATGGCAGCATGGTTCATGGTGGAGGACACCGGAAACCATGGACGTTCGCGCAACGGCGGCGCGGTTGATCTCACTCGGCGCACGTTTCGTAGCCATCACGTCTACGGAGCGGCCAGACCACGAGATTCGACTCGATTACCAATGGGATCTGAATGGTCAACTGCTCAGCTTCATTACCGCGACCGCGGAGAAGCGGATAGCCAGCATCACCGACCTGTGCCCTGCGGCCGATTGGGTGGAGCGTGAGACGCACGAATACTTTGCCATTGACTACACCGGACGTGAGACCACCAGGTCTTTGATGACCCGCGATGGCGACCGGATTGGAATCAATCTGCACAAGGAGGCCGTTAAGTGAGCTATTCCATTCCAATCGGACCTTACCATCCCGCGCTCGAGGAGCCATATAAGCTGGAGCTCGAGTGCGACGGTGAAATCGTGAGCGACGCGGTCATGCACCTGGGCTTCAACTTCCGCGGCATCGAATACCTCGCCGAGCGGCGCAACTACCTGCAAGGGATTACGCTGGTGGAACGCGTCTGCGGCATCTGCTCCAACGTTCACTCGCTCTCTTATTGCCAGGCTGTTGAGCAGTTGACCGGTATCGAACCCCCGGAGCGCGCCCTCTACATTCGCGTGGTGCTTTCTGAACTGGAACGCCTGCATTCGCATTTTCTCTGGTCTGGAACGGCCGCCAAGCTCATCGGCTTCAAAACCGTTTTCATGGCCTGCTTCACGCTGCGTGAAAAGGTGATGGATGTGCTCTCGGCCATCTCGGGCAATCGCGTCAACTACGGGATGAATTGCATTGGCGGCGTTAACCGCGACATTGCCGATCCTCTGGCAGTCTTGAGTATCCTGGATGAGCTCGAGAGCGCCGTCACGCGCACCATCCTTCCCATCTTTCTCAACGACAGAGCGGTAGAGTCGCGCTGCAAGGGAATCGGCATTCTGACCAAAGAGCAAGCCATCGCCATGGGCGCCGTAGGTCCGCTGGCGCGGGCCTCTGGCATCAGTCAAGACATCCGTGTCGCGGCGCCCTATTGCGCCTATGACCGCTTTGAATTCAACGTGCCGGTCGAAACCTCGGGCGACGTGCGTGCGCGCCTGATCGTTCATGGGTTGGAAATGGTCGAGAGTTGCCGCATCCTCCGGCAGGCGCTCCGCGCGCTCCCGGCGGGTCCTGTTCACACACCGACACCGGCCGGCGCGCGCTACAAGGTCCCAACTGGAACCGCTATCAGCCGTGCGGAGGCGCCCCGTGGCGAGGTGCTCTACCAAATCTCTTCCAATGGAACCGATATCCCCGAGCGTGTCCGCGTGCGCACCCCCACGTTCATGAATATGGCCACGGTTCGCCTGGCGCTCCTGGGGCAGCAGTTGTCCGATTCGCCCCTGATTCAGGCGTCGTGCGACCCCTGTTACTCCTGCACCGATCGCTGAAGTGAGGCTCGGTCATCGAGAATATCCCGCGCCCTCCTTCAGTATCGGTGAGGTCGCGGGGCGCATGAGCAGAGAGATATCTCAGATATACTGAATCGCAACCCGCTTCATGTACCTGGTCTCCAGCAGGCGCGCGATTTGCTTCACGATATTGCGCCGGAGATCGAGCTCAACAGGGAACGTAGGATCGTGATACGCCAGGTTGATGCTGGTGCCAACCACGAAACTTACAATGTCGCTATCGAGCGGCAGATTCAGCAGCAGCGCGGCCCCATTGAGATTCATCTGTTCGGGAATAGATTCCATCTCAAGCAGACGAAGCACTTCACCTAAGGTCAGCGCGCCTTCTGTCACTAGTTCGAAGCCCCTCATTCTCGAAAACATTGGAACCTTCGCATCGCGCGACTGCTCATGGTCTGCCTGCAGAGTGCGCTTCAGCAGTCCGGCAAGTATATTGGCGGTCGTTCCGCCGCAGATGACTTTGCGGCCCGGATTATCCTCGACGATCGCTGCGAGATCCCGATCGCTCGAGCGATTGAAAGGTGGGCCAGTCAGCACCAGCAATTGGCGCGGACTTCTGAAGTAAACTACCCCGCAGGTAATATCGTCTTGCGCGATGCGGCCATCGAGTTCCAAGGCTCTTGCTACAAGACGGCGCGATAGCTCACGGGCGGAAATGGATGGATCTTTGCTGATCTGCTGACGAACAAATTTATCGACGCCCTCCAATCCCCATGGCACAGGAGAACTTGGGTTGCTCGCGCCCGCCTGGGTCAATCCCTCTGAAAAGAAGACGATGCGATCCTCGCGTTGGACGTTGAAGGAGGAGTGGTTGATTACCCGCTCTTTCCAGCGCTTGGGAAAAAGCGCGGTCTTCTCCACCTTCACCTCGTGTCCGGGACGCACCAGCAGGAAGGGAGGGTTTGCGTGCTCGACGATGCGCGTCTCGCCGGTGCTGGCCATATCGACAATGGTGAACGTCGAATAACTGGCCTTGCGCACATTGATGACCGGCAGCGCGTCCATGATAACTTCCCCCGAATCGCAAATATCCATGCGGCTGACCATGAAACTCAACGCCATGGTTGCCGTCATGGTCGCCAGCACGCTGGCTTTCACGCCGCTGCCCCTGCCGTTGGAAAGAACAGACACAATGCGGCTGTCTTCTTTCACCTTTTCTGAAAGAAAGACGTCCCCGGAGATCGATTGGCCATCCTTGGCGCACTGGCACGAGTCAACCTCAATGAAGCTCTCGGCGCTCATTCCGGCTCTTCCCCGGTGTCGCTCTCATCAACTTCTTCCGGGCTGAACGAGCGCACGATGGAGTTGAGAATGGTCTCCGAATCGGCCGCGTTCTTGCCGAGAAGATAGGCAATCTGCTGTGTGGTCTTCAGATTTTTCTGGATCACTTGGCGGGCACGCCCGATAATCTGCTCCTTTTGAACGACCGGCACGGTAATGTCCTGGAACATTCCGCACAACACACTATGCGGCTCGATGGTGAAGATGCTCGTGTTCAGAGTGCTTCGCTGGTAGCGAATGTCGTGGCCCACAAGATCTTCGCCCGATTCGAGGACGCGCCGGAACAGGGAAGAGAAGGGCATTACGGCGCCCAGCCCCTTGCCTTCAAGTGTTTTGACCGACGCATCGCCTGCGGCGAACTGGCGCACAAAATTCTGGGTGCCCCATGTCTCGACTCTGAGACACGGGAAACCACCTGGCGAAGCGTGGGATACCACGAACCTCATCCCGTCAAGACGACAGCTTCTTCCATTGCAGAATATTCAGATTTTCAAACCACTTATTTACTTTTTTCATCCACTTTTGTGCCTTGCAAACCTCGTCTTTTTGCCGCCCAAAAACTCTTGCAAACAGTCCAAATATTTTGCAGTTAATTAAGTAGTAAATTCGCAACTAAAGTCAAAAGAATGAATATGTTCCACGTGGAACAATTTTGACGAATTCGCTCATCTCGCAACTCCAGGCGGGGGCCCACATCGCGATTTTGAGATATGGGAGACAATGGACTTCAACCCGGCAGGTGGCTCGATCATCAGCCGAGAAAGTAACTCGGTACCTTGAGAAGCTGTGCCTCGTTCATCGCGGTTTCATTGTCAAACAGCGGTTTCGCTACGCGGTCAATGATCGAATTGGCTTAGAACCAGACTTGGCGGGATCTCTGTAGATCCTGCCAAGTCTGGCCGACTCACGGGAGTAATTCTTTAGGGGTTGAAGCTTTTGTGCTTTCGCACCTGCCCAGAGAGAAGAGTGCAAATGCTTCACTCCCCGGCTGGCAGGGTTTCTTCAATTACGGCCCAGGGCCCACCTTGAACCACGAGGTACTTCAGGTAAAGTTCGGCCGCTGGGCGATCTGCCGATGCGAGCAGGGTTCGAGCTGCATCCTGGACCCGCTCTTTCGGCAAGGAGGCGAGGTCAAAGTTCTCCTCGATCATTCCATTGGAATGCGGAATTGCCAGCAAATCAAGATAGCTCACAATCAAGGCGCGATGCTCGTGGAGCAGATAGTCCTGTAGCAGCTCATTCACTATCTGATCAGGAAGAGTCAGGGTTGCCGCCGTCCAGTTGACAAGGCGCTCAAGCGGGGCGCGACGGATAGTGATCTCACGAACGCTTTTTGCTTTCGCGATTGCGGCAAAAATGAACTGTTTCTGTCCATTCGTTGACTTCGCCAAAAATACTTTACTGGCTGAGACTCGAATCTCTTCAGGCAATTGTCGCCAGACACGATTTATAGAAACTGGCATCAGCGGTCCTCTCTTATAGTCAATCTCAAGCTTCACTTTCAATCATAAAGGTTGCGAGAAAGCTTTGTACGGCCGCATGTTGGCGGTGAAGCGCCAATTCTCGTCTGTAATTCCACCGTTCCCCAAAGATGGTCCTCGAAGGCTGCGCTCATTTCCGCCATGAAGCTACTGATGCAATGAGAATCCGGACGACAAAGCTGCCTCAAGATTGATTTGTTCTCCGGTGATGGGGTGGTGGAATTTCAGAAATTGGGCGTGCAAAAAATATCCTCCATCGCCGGGGAGGCCGGGGAGATTTTCAAGTGGCTGGCCGGTTAAGCCGTACAGAGGATCGCCAACCAGGGGATGCCCAATGGATGACAGATGGATTCTGATTTGATGAGGGCGGCCCGAATGTAGGCTTACCTCAAATGTTGTGGTGCTTGTGGTGCGTGCGATCACCCTGGCCAATGACTTTGACGGTTTGCTGCCTAGCTTGCCAACGGGGTTGGCGGCCCACACGGAACCGATACGCGGGTGCGGTACGAGACCAATGGGTGTGAGGATTTCGTAGATGTCGTGTTGTGCAATGTTTTGAGCCAGCGCCCGGTAGATTTTTTGAATTTTGGGTGTGTTCCAGTCTGCCTCTAGATGAGCGGCCGCCTGCGGTGTTTTGGCGAAGAGAACGATGCCGGAGGTGGCTCGGCCCAACCGGTGGACAGGGTTTGCGTTGGGAAATTGCTTTTGCACCAGGCGCAGGAGGGTGTTTTCCAGGAAGCCGCCGCCGGGGAGGGTAGGCAACCCGCTGGGTTTGTTGACGGCCAATAGATGGGGGTCATCCAACAGCACTTCGAAGTGCCGAGGGGCATCTGGTTCGATCCAGGGTGGACGGTTCCAGACAAGGGTTTGGCCTGAAGTGACCGATTCGCTTCCGGCGGCGGTGACGCCGTTGAGGGTGACTTCGCCGTTGTTCAGTTTTCGTTGCCAGGCTTGTGCGGTTGAGTGGGGATAAAGGCTCGCCAAGTGAGAGAGCAGGGTTTGTCCATGGTACTTTCTACTGATGATGGTGGTGAAGGCATAGCCGCGGTTGAGCATCTAGTTTGAGTGTAAGCCAGGTCATCTGCGGCAGGAATTGCTGGGGCTCGAGCGACACTGGATTTAGGCGGCAAGAGATCTAAATGCGTCCAGTGTGGGGAGCCAAATTCCTCGCGGATCACGGCAATCCGGAAGTTATGCCATTGGATCAGTGCCGAGACGCCGAAGACAACGGGAGCAATCAGGCCAGCATCGACCACCACATTCCAGTGGGCTTGGCGACATATCGGTACAAATCCAGAGCGATGAGCACTTAGGCGATTTTTGCTTGAAGCCGGAACGCTCCGGGCGTAATCTACGTCGATCAGTACTGATTCCAGACACTGGACGGGTAAATTCTGAGTCAGCGCCATTTCTAAAGGAATAGCTCCCCAGCGGACGGATGATTGGTCTGCACTACTCACCCGCCTTTGCGGCGAGGGCTTCCACGAGTGCGATGTTTTGCATCAACTCGTCCGGCACATCGTGCCTCTTCTGCAAATATGCCGGGGCGTTGTAGGAAACCCACACTTTCCCGGAGACATCTTCCCAGACCAGAAATTTGAGTGGAAGATCGATGGCGATGGTGGGAGCAGCCAACATGACAGGGGTGCCGGCCTTGGGGCTCCCGAAGATCAGCAGCTTGGTTGGACGCATCTTCATTCCCACCTTTTCCGCTTCTCCACTATGATTGACCAGCGCGAACAGCGTGACTCCCTTTGCGTTCAGTATTGCCTTCACTTTTTCTACCGTCTGGTCTACGGAGCGGTTGCTGGGTACGTCGACAATTCCCCTGTCTTTATTGAGTGCCATGCATGTCTCCTTTCTTTCTTCAAACCTCGAATGAGCGGTGCTACGAACCGAAACCAGATAGATCGCCATCGTCAGCCCAACCAACGCCAAAAAGAAAGCAATCAGGACAGCCTGAGTCGAAGAATGAGAGTGGGACGCCGTGCCGCGATTTAACCCTCGGACCAATCGGAGGTGTTGCCAACCGGCAAAGATATTCACGATTACCCCGGCCGCGATCAGTGCAGTGCCAAACCACAGCGACAATCCATAGGACCCCTCAATGGGCGTTCGTTGCATGATTTGCAGTTGCTGCAAAAACAGTCCAAAACGGGCCACCACAAAACCGAATCCCATCAGGGCCAGGCCAGTACGAATCCACGCAAGTAGTGTTCGCTCAGCAGCCAGATAATCGCTAAGACTTGCCTTCTGCCCCGTGTCTGCAGGACTATCCATATCGCAAGACTTCCTTTCCTATCTCCAGACGTTCGACCGCGAGGCTATGGTAGCTGTACCGGGGTAAGACCGAGCATGAAATTTGTCCGAAGTGCTGCAACGCTCGTTGCGGAATGCTCTTCAGTGAGTCCATTGCCCGCGAAGCGCTGATAGCTGATGGTGTGCTCAGTAGCCGCAACCTGCACGAACTCTATGGATTCCGGCATGGCGGGGATACGTCCGCCGAACCAATGCGGGTCGTCGCGCTGCACCCATGTTACGAGCGCCAGCACCGCCCCGGCAGGATACTTCGGCCCGCCCAAGGGAGCAGCGCCACGCATTTGCACTCCCTCCATCGCTGCACGGTTGCCAAAAAGCGTCGCCATCGTGCGGGCCTTTCGATCGACGTACATTGTGATCGCGTTCCAAGTGAGCGGCTGATAGGGCAAGGTCGCCGGTAACACGGCAGCACTGTTGTTCACAACCTCATCACGATTGAGCGCGGCCGTTGTAATAGGCAGCGTATAGACGTAGTCGTTACCGCGCACGGGTTGGTGGCAGCCGGTGCATTCGTTCACGAAACGCGCGTCCGCGCCGTAGGGTTTCAGATCCAGCCCGCGCCAACGACCCCATCCCCAGCCTTCGGTGTTCTTGTAGCGATGAGCGTCCTTCAGCATCAACTCAACTTGTACGAACTTGCCGGGGTGCACCAGACCATCGGGGCCCAGTTGCTGCTGCCAGGCAATCTTGGCGAACCGCGTTCCATCCGGCCAGGGCGAGATGTTGCCCGAATCAGCCGCCTTCTTCGCAATATCATTTCCGAGAATGAACCGGAACGTATTGTTGTCGCCGCGATCGGTTGCGCTGATCAACTTCCAATTCTCAAAGTCGGGATCGAACGGGAATCCATTGAACTCCTGGTGTACCGATACGAGAGAGAGGGGCGCAAGAACTCCGCCGGTCTTTGCATCTATGCTCTCCGGCAAGCTAACGGAATGAGTCAAAGCGGGGGTCCAAGGCGACAGGTAGGCCTTCAAAGTGGCAAGATCTTCAGGCGCGACTCTTGCCTCAGGGTGCAGCTTCACGAATGCTTGCAGCGGCATAGCTCCAAGCTGAATCATGTTCACAGCCTCATAGAGCGCAGCCTTCTGCGCAGCGGCGGGCTTGGCGCCAAGCGTGGAGAAATTGAGATGCTCACGAGCAGTCAGGATGTCATACCGCACAAGCCAATAACCGGGCACGATCTTGTCGAACCACGAGAGCCGCCGCTGATCCGAATGGCAGCTGTAGCAATCCTTTTCAAGGATGCGCTTAACTTCAGGAGGTGCCTGGACCTCGGCTGTCGCCGGTTTAGCAGGGATACCTGGTCGCACCAATTGCAGCAGCGCAAACGTAACGAGTCCCGCAAAAGAAAGCTTGCCAAGTATTTTCATAGATCGTTATCTCCACTTACCCTGGAAGCCCCACTCTCCAACTTCGAAGACAATTCTTTCCGAACGTGGGCCATCCTGATCAGCTGCTGAAGCTAAAGCTCTACGATAACCTTCCCCAGCGTTGCAGAGGCAACGAGATCATGGGCAATCCCGATATCCCGAATGTTCAGGCCCTCCTTGTAGAGCAGAGGACGCAGCCTACCCGCATCAGCAAGCACGGATACCTGAGCGAGTATCTCGCCGTGGTAGGCTCGACCTTCGCCGCTGGCGAGAGGAAAGAGAGTAAATACCCCCGAGTAGGTAGCCCCGTGAAAGGAAAGCGGAGCAAGCGAGTGTGATCCCCATCCCAGGGCACTCACCGCATGGCCCGTGTATCGCTTGGCCGCCACGAAGGAAGCATCCAGTGATGCACCTCCACCCTTGTCATAGACGATGTCGAAACCAACACCTCCCGTTGGGCAACAGCCGCGCCTCAGACCGACTGATGCCTCCGAGGTAGCGCTGATCTTCAACTCATTCAGCTCCCGCTTGGACACAACCGACTGTGCGACATCCGGCATTCCATTGGTGTGGCCTGAGACCCCACTGGCATCTGAACCCCATAAGGCCGTCTTTTCGTTCCTTTGTAACACCAATCGGAAGTGATGCTCAGCGTACCGTATTCGATTCAGTCCAAGACAGGTTCCGCATCGGGCCAGTGTCCGCCGAACTGGATCCGAATCGTTTACAGTTGAAAACAACAGCCCAATGCGCTACGCCCTAGCGAACAGCCATTATGTCGCACTGCGCATACGACAGATTTCAGGATAGTTGGAGACTCCCAAGGAACATCAACAGTTCTCTGCGGGAACGATCTGAAATCCGAGTTGTGCAGCTCGCTTACGAAGCCGATACTCAGCACGACGGAGGGTGTCCTCCTCAGATTTGTGAAAGACACTCTGGCTATAGGCCTCCTTTGTGCTCAACGGAGCAGGCCAACCAAGTGCAGGTACTGGAGCCAATGGCAATCGAAGGCATCGGTCTTCCGGCCTGGCACGGGTGGCGCCAAAATGGCAAAGACTCCGTCAAATTGGCATGGTAGGCTGATCCTATGTCAGGAGTTGCCGCATCCCGGAACTTCAAACGCACAGCGCTTGCCCTTGGATTGTGCCTCCTGGCTTTTGTCTTTGCGATGGAAACCAAGCTGGCCTGTTACAGTCCGGTGGATGGCTCTGCCCGCGATATAGTGGCCGCACGAGCACTCCCCGCTGCACTACCTGAGGTCGTATCACACGGCGTTCATGGGGCCCATATTGTCCGCTCTCAGATCTCGGTTGTCTTCCTGGCGGTGTTGACTGCCGTGTTCTTGTGGAAGGAAGACACCTTGCTTGGGCGTAACATTGCACGCGGGCAATTATCAATATCCTCGGCAGCATATTTCTCCCCAAATCTTTTCTTTCGCCCCCCTCCCGTTCGCTAGATATGTTGGGACTTTGCCTTGAGTTACACCTGCAGTTCTTTGCAGGTGAGCATTCCCCTTTTTAGCTCCGATTCTCAGCGAGGTTGTTAACCATGTCTCTGCCTTCTTCGGTTAGGTGGATGCCATTTTGTCTTTTGCTTCTGTCAGGAGCACTCAGCACAGGCTGCCATCGATCCCAATCGTCCGCCCAAATCACTTTGCCCGTTGCGCCCGTTGTGCGTGTCGGACGCGTGCCGCTTTCGAATCGGCTTGAAGTGGCTGGGGAGTTTTCGCCTTTTCAGGAGGTAGAGATTCACGCAAAGGTTGCAGGATATATCCGGAAAATCTATGTGGACATTGGTGACCGCGTCCATGCCGGGCAACTGCTGGCCGAGCTTGAGGTCCCGGAGATGACTGCGCAGGTTGAAGGAGCGCAAGCCGTAGTTCAACGCAGCCAGGAGGATATTCTGAGCGCCAAAAGCACAGTGGCGCGAGCGGAGGCGGATTATGCGGCTCTGCACGCTGAGTACGATCGTCTCAAGCAGGCCTCCGACGCCAGGCCGGGACTGATTGCCCAGCAAGAACTCGATAACGCGGAAGCCAAAGATTTGTCCGCAAAGGCGCAACTTGATGCTGCTCGATCCGAACTGGCATCCAAGGGGCATGTGCTCGGCGCCGCGCAGGCCGACCATCGCCATTTCGCATTGCTTGCCGATTACTCCAACATCACGGCTCCTTTCGCCGGCATTGTGACGTGGCGTTATGCCGACACGGGAACTCTGCTTCAGGCAGGCACCTCCAATTCAGGATCGATGCCGGTGATCAAGGTGGCGCAAGTCAGCATCCTCCGTCTGCGACTGCCGGTTCCCGAATCGCTCGCGGGCTTTGTACACATTGGAGACACGGCCAAGATTCATGTTCAGGCCACCGGCGAGCAACTCACAGGTAAGGTCGTTAGGACCACCGGCGAACTGGATTTGTCCACACGCTCGCTCCAAGTTGAAATCGATCTGGATAACAGAGATGGAAAGCTCACACCGGGAATGTATGCCGATGTCACACTCGACATTCAGCGCAGCGGCAACGGATTGACGATTCCCGTCGAGGCAGTGGACCGAAGCCAATCTGCCCCCTTTGCGTTCGTGGTCAACCAGCAGGGCCATATCGAAAAGCGGACGCTGCACCTGGGGATGGAAACGCCCCGCTTCATCGAGGTGATCAACGGACTGCTGGAGGGAGAGCAAGTGGTTGTCGCCAACCTCTCCAGCTTTCAACCGGGCGAAGCCGTGGAAGCCAGAGAAGTGAGCGTGCCAAATGGAAAGAACGATGCCGGAAGCGGGGAGGAGTAACCATGTCAAAATTCGCCCTCCGCTATCCGTTCTTCATCATCATGCTGTGCATGATTATTGCAGTAGTCGGTTCGGTGACCGTGGCGCGCATGCCGGTGGATCTGTTTCCGGAGATCAAGATTCCAGTGGTGGTAGTAGCTACCTTCTACAATGGGATGCCGCCGGAACAAATTGAAGCCAACATCACGAACCCGTTTGAGCGGTTCTTTACGCTGGGCAGCGGCATCGATCATATCGAGTCACGATCGCTGACCGGAGTGAGCCTGATCCGCGTGTATTTTCAACCTGGCACTGATTCCGACGCCGCTGTAACTACCATCTCCAATCTGGCCATGGCGCAGTTGCGCCGGCTGCCGCCGGGGACATTACCGCCCGTGGTTCTCAAGTTCGACGCCTCCAGCTTGCCGGTTTGCCTGATCACGCTTAAGGGTGAAGGACTGAACGAAACGCAGTTACACGATCAAGGCCAGTTCAATGTCCGCAACCAGATTGCCGGCGTGCCGGGAGCGTCGGTACCACAGCCCTTTGGCGGCAAGTATCGGCAAATTCAGATCTATGTAGATCCAATCAAATTGGAGGCGCACCAACTTAGTCCCATGGATGTGGTGCGCTCGGTGAACCAGGCCAACGCCATCCTTCCGGCTGGCGATGTGCGCATAGGCCCGCGGGATTTCAACATCTACACCAACTCGCAGTTCCCAACGATGGCGGAGATCGATCGGCTGCCCCTTAAGTCGGTTAACAATGGACAACTGCTCATCTCCGACATCGGCGAAGCGAAGGATGATGCCGCCATTCAAACCAACATCGTGCGTGTTGACGGTCAGAAGTCCGTGTATCTGGCGATTCTCAAACAGGGTGGAGGAAGCAACACCATCGCCGTGGTCAACGGAATCCGGCAAGCCCTCAAGCACTTGCTTGACGTTCCAAAGACGCTTGTGACCAGGGTGGTCTTCGATCAGTCGGTCTTCGTCAAGACGGCCATCTCAAACCTTGGCAGCGAAGGCGGTATCGGCCTGGTACTCACAGCGCTGATGATCCTTGTCTTTCTTGGCAACGGGCGCGCGACAGTGGCTGTGATGCTCTCGATTCCGCTCTCTGCGTTGGCGGCATTTCTCATTCTCAACATCATGGGGCAGACGATCAACTCGATGGTGCTTGGCGGCTTGGCGTTGGCGTTTTCCCGCCTCATCGATAACTCGGTCGTGGTTCTCGAGAACATCTTTCGTCATCTTGAGATGGGCGAGTCTCCCGAAGAGGCTGCGGAAAAGGGCGGTCGCGAGGTGGCGCTTCCGGTGCTGGCCGCGACCTTCACGACGGCAATCGTCTTCTTTCCGGTCGTCTTTCTATACGGCGTAAGCCGTTTTCTCTTCACGGCGCTGGCTCTCTCCGTAGTGTTGTCCCTCTTCGCTTCGTACGCGGTGGCTCTTACTGTGGTTCCGCTCTTCTGCGCTCGCTTTCTTCGCAGCGCTCACATTCAGGATGTGCACCACACCGCCGGCAACTGGTTCACGAAATTTGTGCGTTGGTTCAATCGCCGCTATGACAATACCTTGATGTACTATGACATTGCGGTTCGAAAGACTCTGCTGCGACCGATCGCAACCGTCTTCGGAATTCTGGGAATCTTCCTATTGAGCCTTTGCCTCTTTCCCTTGATGGGGCTTTCCTTTTTCCCCCGAACGGACCCCGGGCAGTTTGTCATCAACGTGAAAGCGCCAAGCGGCACGCGACTGGAAGTTACCGACCAATACATCGCAAAGGCTGAGGAGGATATTCGCTCCGTCATTCCGCCAAACGACCTGGGCATGATCGTCTCCAATATCGGCATCACACCGGATTTCTCAGCGATTTATACCAGCAACTCCGGCCAGCACACGGCGTTCGTTCAGGTTAGCCTCAAGAAGGGTCACAGCAAGAGCAGCTTTGCCTGCATGGACCTGGTTCGCGCAAAGCTCCGCGACGATCTACCTGAACTTACTACCTATTTTCAGACGGGTGGTCTTGTCGATGCAGTGGTGAATCTTGGCCTTCCCGCTCCCATCGACATCCAGGTAGAAGGAAACAATCTGAAAGAGGCCTACGCCACGGCCAGCAGCCTCGCTACGCAGATACGCGGCATTAAGGGGGTCAGTGACGTTTTGATTCCGCAGGATCTGGACTATCCCGGCCTCGAACTCGATGTGAATCGCGAGATGGCTGGCCGTCTGGGGCTGGATTCAAGTGAGATTGTGGACAACGTCATCACCGCCTTGACGTCAAACGGCATGATCGCGCCGAGTTATTACGTTGACCCAAAGAACGGAAACAACTACCTGCTGACTGTTCAATTCCCCATGGCCGATATAAAATCTCTCACCGACTTCGAGCAGATTCCCATACGTGCTCGCGACGGCAAGATAGCCACAAATCTGGGCGCAGTTACAAGCATACGTCCCATCCAAACTCCGACCGAAGTGGACCACTACCAGATCGAACGGGAGATCGACGTGTATGTTTCGCCGTCAGGCGAAGATCTGGGTGGCCTTGCCAAGCGAGTAGACCGAGTAATTGCCGGCACAAAGATACCTGACGATCTGCGCGTCACCTTGCGCGGATCGGTGGAGGGAATGCGCAGATCGTTTTCCAGCTTCGGCATTGGCCTGATTCTGTCCGTGATTCTGGTCTATTTGATTCTAATGGCGCAGTTCGCTTCATTCACTGACCCGTTCATCATCCTGCTGGCCATTCCGCCAGGCATTATGGGGGTTATCCTCTTCCTCCTTCTTACGCATACCACGCTTAATGTGATGTCACTGATGGGTGTGGTGATGATGACCGGGATCGTCGTCTCAAACTCGATTTTGATCGTCGAGTTCACACGTAATCTCCGCAAGGAGGGAATGCCGGTTGAAGAGGCTGTTGCGATGGCTTGTCGTGTCCGGCTGCGTCCCGTGCTCATGACTTCGCTTGCAACCATTCTCGGCATGGTTCCGATGGCGCTGGCCATCGAAGAAGGCAGCGAGTTATACGCGCCCCTTGCGCGGGCCGTAATCGGAGGGCTTTCTGTGTCGGTGATCCTGACAGTCTTTGTAGTTCCGGCAGCGTATCTCATCGTGCATCGCAACCGGGCAACTGGCCGATCGAAGAGCAGAGAGGAGAACAGCCATGAATAAATTCACACGGGCCTTCTCAGCCTCCATCATTCTGGCGGCAGCCTGCACAGCGCTGAGGGCACAGGTGAAAACGGCCGCGCCAGCACTGACCCTTGCTGAAGCAGAGCATCTTGCCATCGAACACAATCCCCGCATCAGCATTTCCCGGCTGCTCCAACTGGCGCAGGTTCAGGTAACACGGGAGGCCCGCTCAAGCGAATTGCCGACGACTACGGGCAACTTGACCGCAGTCGATTCGCACACAGGGAGCCGGATTACGGCGGGCGCTTTGAATAATCCAATCGTCTATGAGCGAGCAGCGGGCGGCCTGACCATTAGCCAGCTCATCACCGATTTTGGCAGGACGCGCGATCTTATTGCAGGCGCGCAGTCCCAGGCCCGGGCGCAAACGGATGTACAACGCGCGACAACCGCGGATATTATCCTGGCCGTCGAACAGGCCTTTTACAACGCTCTCGGCAGCCAGGCGGTGCTCAAGGTGGCACTGGGGACAGTCGCCGCGCGTCAGGCCACAGACGACCAGATCGGCGCACTAACGTCATCAAAGCTCAAATCGTCACTTGATCTGAGTTTTGCCGATGTCGAACTTTCTCAGGCCAATCTTCTATTGCTCGATGCGCAGAATGCGGCACAAGACAGCATGGCAAATCTCAGTGCTCTGCTCGGCTTTGAGCAGGACGAGCAATACGAACTGGTAGACGACCTGACTCCCAGCGATGCGCAACCGGCTCCAGAGAACATTGAGTCCCTGGTACAGATGGCCTTCAGCTCACGTCCCGATCTGGCCGCCCTCCATGAGAACTCCGTTGCCGCCAATCAATTCAGCAGAGCCGAACATGCACTGAGCCGTCCAACTGTCTCTGCGCTGGCGACCGCTGGCGGAACTCCCATTCGACCGGACGAGATTGCCTCATCCTGGTACGGAGCTGTTGGTGCGAACGTGAGCATTCCAATCTTCAATGGCTTTCTCTTCTCGGCACGCGCTCGCGAAGCTGATCTTCGAGCCCAAGCAGCCCAGGAAGAAGTCAGGAATCTGAGGGAATTGATCGCCCGTGACGTTCGGACTTCCGCACTCGCTGCGCAGGCCGCATTTCAGCGCATCGCGGTGACCAAGCAGTTGCTTGATCAATCCAACCTTGCATTAGATCTTGCGCAGACCCGATACAAGTTGGGATTGAGCGGCATCGTCGAGCTGAGCCAGGCTCAATTGGCGAAGACTCAGGCAGAGATTGGTTATGCCAACGCGCGCTATGCCTACCAAACAGCCTCAGCTATCCTGCGCTTTCAAACCGGCCAGTAAAGCTGCCTATTTATTCCGACACGTCTTTTGCTCCTGGCTTGCCTCCGCACGCACAAGGTCAAGAACACCCTTGATGCGTTGCCGGCTCCATCGCTGAACCGGAATCAGAAGCCGTTGAGCTTTGCCTGCGCGAAGCCGCCGCGGAGGTTTGCAACATCTTCAAAACCGCTGGCCTTCAACGCGCATGCGGCGAGATAGCCGCGCTGTCCCTTCTGGCAATAGACAAGAATTCTACGATCGCGAGGCAACTCGCCGAGCCGATCGCGGAGCTCACCCAGCGGAATATTCACTGCATTCTGCAGCAATCCTGAATCGGCCACTTCCCCAGCCTCGCGCACATCGATAAGGAATTCGCCGTTCGGCTTCCAATCCTCAGGTGAGATGGTTGCCACATCGCCGCGCACAATATGATCGGCAACAAATCCGGCGGTATTGACCGGATCATTGGCCGAGCCGAACGGCGGTGAATAGGCCAGGTCGAGGCTCTCAATATCGAATACCGTCATTCTTCCGGCGATCGCAGTGGCCAGTACGTCGGTCCGTTTATCCACTCCGTCTTCCCCGACAATCTGTGCGCCGAGCAGTCGACCAGTTCCATCTTCGGCAAGGATCTTGATCCTCATCGGACTTGAGCCGGGATAGTAGCCCGCGTGATTTGCATCAATGGTGACGCTCGAAAAGAAGCTGAAACCAGCCTTCGCAGCCTGCGCACTGTTGAGGCCGGTGAATCCGGCCGTCATGTGCAGAACACGCACAATTGATGTTCCAAGCGCACCGGGATAGAGGAAGCGCCCGCCCGCCGCGTTGGCTCCCGCGATGCGGCCCTGACGGTTGGCAGGGCCGGCCAAGGGGATGCGTGTGCGCGCACCGGTGAGCATGTGGGTGGTTTCGGCGGCATCGCCCACAGCATAGACGTCGGGATCGGAAGATTCCAAGCGGGCATTGACCTTGACACCACCGGTAACTCCGATTTCAAGCCCGGCAACTTTGGCCAGTTCAACCTCGGCGCGAACGCCCACACTGAGCAGGATTAGCTCCGCAGGGACGAATACGCCATCAGCCAGTCCCACGCCCTTCGAGCCGAAGCTCTTCGCTTCCGCCCGGGTCAAAATATTGAAATCGTTGCCACGAACGCAGTTCTCCAGATGCAACGCCATATCGCGGTCGAGCACCGGCAGGATCTGGGGAAGTTTCTCGATCACAGTCACATGCATGCCGCGACGATGAAACGCCTCTGCCATCTCGAGGCCTATGAATCCGCCACCAATAACGGCGGCGGTTCTCGGCTGGCGTTCATCAAGGAAAGCGATGATGCGATCCATGTCGGGGACGTCTCGGAGAGTAAAGACGTTAGGCAGGTCAGCGCCGGAAATCGGGGGCACAATGGGCTTTGCTCCCTGGCTAAGAATGAGCTTGTCGTAAGGGAAATCCTCTTCAGAGCCGTCGCCGCGACGAACCCGGATCGTCTTTCCAGACCGGTCAATGGAGAGGACTTCGTGGTTCACGTGAACTTGGACGCGCGAGCGGCCCCACATCTTTTCCGGCGTCATAATGATCAGCTTCGATCGGTCCTTGATCTCTCCGGCGATGTAGTAGGGCAGCCCGCAATTGGCAAAGGAGATATATGGCCCGCGTTCGAAGATGTGAATCTCGGCTGATTCATCGACGCGTCTGGCCCTGGCAGCGGCAGAAGCACCGCCTGCCACACCGCCGACAATGACGATCCTGCGTGCAGTTTTCATCTTTTACTCCGGTTTACAGCAATGAGAGCAACCGTTCTGCTCGCGGTTCCAGGGCATCTTGGAAAGCATCAGAGCCATTCCGCAGGTACCGGTGATGCCGGCAAAGAGGAGTCCACAACCGAGGAAAAGCGGGAGGACCGCGAACCAGGGATTCACGGCGAGCGCCAGAATCGCGCCGATAGCTGAAAGCGAGCCGACGACAATCTGAACCTGCCTCATGAGCGGAAGCACGTTGCGCGAACTGCGGTGAACCGGAAGACCGGCGTCGATCCATGCCTGCGTGCCTCCCTCGACCAGGACACAGTCGCCACATCCGGCTCGCTCAAACTGCTCGATAGCCTTCGCGGCCCGTGTGCCGGCTTGGCAAAGGACAAAAATGGGCGTCCCCGGCTTGTGCTGCGTAATAAAGGGTTCAATTTTCAGCTCGTTGAGCGGGATCAGCGTTGCGCCCGGCACATGTGCGCTGGCATACTCTGGAGGCATGCGGACATCGAGCAACTCGTGGGCACTGCCGGTGCCTAAAAATGCTGAGAGCGCGGCAGGAGAGATGGATTTGGACTTGATCTCTGTCATATCGCTATGTAACTATATGACCATCTGGTGATATATGTCAACTTCCAAAACTACGCGAGATTTGACCGACGCCGAACTGGAGAAAGTGGCGGGACAATTCCGCCTGCTCGGTGAGCCTATGCGCTTGAAAATTCTGCAAGCGCTCTGTGCAAGACCGCTGGCGGTTGGCGAGATTGTGACCGTGACGGGCGCGACGCAATCGAACGTCTCGAAGCATCTTTCGCTGATGTCATCAGCGGGGATCATCACGCGTCACAAGGATGGTCTGTTTGTCTACTACGGCATGAGCAACCCGCTCACTCTGAAGCTTTGCGAACTGGTGCACAAGGAACTGCTTAACCAATCCTGAGCGCTGCTCGATTCATTTATCTAGCCGCACAGCAGTGGGCCGGGAGACCGTCCAATGAGAATTGGCGATTACATTCGGTCCGGGACGCGTTTCAAATGCTGCTTCGTAGGCTAGATTGCCGGGGAGTCATACCAGCCCAACGCACTTATCGACACCGATTTACGCGAAATCGGTGGATTGATTCTGAAAAGCGCCCCAGGGTCTGGGAGGCCCAGAAAGAATACGAATGCGTAAGCGATGCACGCGAGCGGCACCCAATTGTCGCGCAGTGCGAGGCGGTGGAGTTTCCCTTCGGATCTCTGATGCGAGTCAATCACACGCGCAAGGAGCAGCGGGGCCGGTTCCTGGGTGAAATGAGGAGCATTTACACGAAGCTCTTTGCTGTGACTCTTGAAGTGAACTCCGAAGGCGAGAAGCTGCTGCAGAAGAGGACCGCAAGGCGGCAAGATCTTCTTGCCGCGTTACGGCGCAGACGGCCGGCGCCGGCATCGAACAGCAGACGCAGCCAGCCCTGACAGGCGTATTGCAGGGTGGTATTTCCAAGGATATATTGCACCAAAAACAGTGCATCTGAGAACTGGTTTTGAGAGTGCCATCGGGAATTCCGGGGCAAATGACTACAGCTGAAGAAATTGGTAATGAAGCCCCGGTGCTACCCCGTAAAGCGTTCCGTAAGTCGTTGTGCTCTGGTGGAATGTTACTCGTTCCATTGTTTTCTCTGTATTTTCAAAATCATGGGATATGAAACAGCGGAAATACCGGGAGAACTGAACTGTAAAGAACAATTCAGACCCCTGTGATATTCCCGGAGACAAGTCGATCTTTCGGCACCGATTTCACAATCGACTAGGCAAGTCGTTTCCTAATGTCAGAAGTGCTTGCTACTCTACAGATGAAATCTGAAACGCGGGTGTTGCGGAAATCCTCATTTAAGGCATTGGAGCAATGCATCGTCTTCGGACTCAATGCTTTTTGAGCGGAAGATCGACGGATCCCATGCGGCCGGTGGCATTGTCGCGAACGATGAAGCGAAGTGTCGTTGCCTTTGGCAAAGGCAATGCGGTAAAGACGAAGTCGGCCACTTTGGCTGCGTCCTGCAGGTTCGCTCCGAGCTTTGCGATCGCGGTCATGCCATGCAGAGTGTGCCCGAGCATTGTGTTCTTCGAGCTGAGTGACACTGCCATGATGTACACCGAGGCCGTTGCGCTGCCGTCGTCCCTTAACTTCCAAGTGAGATCTGCCGCGCGGGTATGAACAACATACGCATTAGGCGGCGCGTCGGGCGACGAGTCCGGATCAACGGTGACGTGAATGCCGTTGAGCGGTATAGCTGTCTCGGCCGCGGTCGTAAGATCGTAGGCCGCGTTGGCGGAGGTCCTCTCTTCCTTTATCTGGCCGGAATAGTAACCGGCGCGAGTTGTCGCCGTCAGGTCCGGACGCAAGCAAACAACGCGGATTTTGCGATACTGAGCCGCGGCTTCGCTACTGGAACTGGGCGTGTAGGCGATGGTGTAGTAGTGTGCGCCGAGGTCGGCCGACAAAGCGATCTGCTGGCCGACATCATTTCTGCCGCGGACCACCCGGCCGCCGGTCACCGGACCGAGCCGGTCGAAGTCGTCGTTGGCGTCGAAGGGATCGAAATTGCCAGCGAGCGCATCGCCGGCGCTCAGAAGGAACTCCGCCTGCGAGCTGTCGGTAATCTCTGTCATGCCTGCGGCGGTGCTGGTGGGATCGACGGCGTAGAGTGTGACACGTGTGTCGAGAAGAACGTCTGTGACGTGCCTGAGAGCATCCTTCACCTCTTGGGCGTCGTCGCCGTCAATGGTGGTGGGATTGATTGTGGGAAAACCGCCGCCGACCCAGATGAGGTTCTTACGGCCCGGGATACGGGAATAGCTCTGAGCGATCTCTTCCAGCGCGCGGAGTGATTGGTCGAGACGCTCGATGGGTCCATATTCGGCCTTACCGTTCAGCTCGAGCTTCCAAGGGTACTCAGCAGGAGCAGTTGCGACCGCGTGCAAAAGTGCATCGCGGTCGCGCGTGAAAGCGTGCAGCAGCTTGAAGTGGTTGTCATAGACGGTCAGCAGAGTCGTTGGCTGCGCCAGAAGCGCGGGTTGACCGGCGAGGTAGTCGTGCAGGCAGCGCCGCGCAAACGAGCTATCGGCAAAATGCGTGTTGAGTTGGTCAAACACCAGGATTTCAACCGGTGAGTGGCCAAAGCTGTCCGGCAGCGCAGGGTCATAGACGGCGGCAATACCTGCGGCTACCGATGCCGCCGGCAATATGTGTGCTGAAGGCGGGTCGATGGAGCGGATGCGCTGCAGCTTGTTGTCTTCGAAGATCTGAAAGTCTTTGGCTGTAAGGCCTTCGACAGGCTTCCCGGTTTTGTCGGTCACTACAACATCGAGCACCACCAGACGCGCGTTGATGGTGAGTACAACTGGGTGCGTTGCCGAGGCGGGCTGTGTGCTGGGCGTTTGGACCGGAGTCTGATCCGATGTCTGCGCGCTAAGCTGCGGCGCGAGAACGAGAGGCGTCGCGGTGACCAGGACCGCAGCTATAAGTGGGGCCAAGGCGGAACAAAGGAAACGTGGAACGGCAGAAAATAGCGGCAAGTCTTACCTCTTTCTCACGACCGCCAAAACCGGCCCAGTGCAATTCCTTCCTAAAATTATAGACGGAGAACCTGTCTAAAAAGACCAGCCACTTTGTTCAATCACACTATCTAAATCGCGTAAACTCTCAATAGATTCGATTCTAACTAAGGCAGGCGGCGAATGAACAGACTAACTAAGGAGTTGGCTGAGCGGAGCAAGCGAATGATGCGCGGGGCGCTTATAAGTACGCTTCTGCTCTGCATGGGAGTCCAATTGGGTTGGGCCTGGGGCCACGAAGGCCATCGCTTGACTGCGCTCGTGGCTGAAGAGTATCTGACGCCGGCGGCAAAGGCGCAAGTGGCGCAACTGTTGGGCAAGGAAACTCTGGCTGATGCCGCGCCATGGGCGGACACGTATCGCAGAGACCATCCGGAGACAGGCCCGTGGCACTTCGTGGATATTCCCATGGCAGCGGCCACTTTCGACCGTCTTCGCGACTGTCCGGTTTCGAAAGCGGATCCAAAATCGCCGTGGCGCGACTGCGTTACCGATCGCATTCTCTACTTCGAGGGACGCCTGGGAGATGAATCGCTGAGCACTGAGGATCGCGCATTCGCTTTGAAGTTCCTGGTGCATCTGATCGGCGACGTTCATCAGCCTTTTCACGCTCTGGGCGATGATCGCGGAGGCAACGGTATCGCCGTCAGCTTCCTGGGTTCCAGCATCTGCGACTCATATAACTGCAATCTGCACGGCGTCTGGGACAGCATGATCATCGAAGAGCAGGGGCTGAGTGAGAAGCAATATACCGACAAGCTGCTGCAGGAGATTAAGGATAACGAGTGGGAACGGCTGGCGGGTGGTGAGCCGACCACATGGGCCAACATCTCCCACCACTATGCGGTGGAAGCCATTGTTCCCAGCGGAGCATTGATTACAAAAGAGTATGTTCAAGTGGAGTCCAAAGTCGTGGATGCACAGTTAGCGCTGGCTGGCCTGCGCATCGCGCATGTGCTCAACCGGATACTTGTGGCGCCAGAAGCGCCTGCATCTCAGGTTGCTCCCGCAGTTTCTCCCTTGGTAACTCCGCAGCCACTACCGCGATAAGAAACAATGCACTAACAACAGAGGGCGGCCGTTTCGGCCGCCCTCTGTTGTGGTTATGAACTGTGGTTAGAAGTGCAGCCGGGCGGCAATCTGAATCTGGCGCGAACTGTAGGCCCAGTTGCTGTTGGAGTTGGTGAATGTCCCGAAGTCGGAGGTCGGGGTCAGCGCAGTGCCATTGGTGGTGCTGAGCGTGTAGGCTTCATCCTCGATGCCGGTGATGTTCTGGTGGTTCATAATGTTGAAGACTTCGCCGAGAAGCTCGAGCCGCATGTGCTCGAAATGCGGGGTGTCGAAAAAGAAGTTCTTGCCCAGGCGCGCGTCGACGACCGCAGTTTTTGGATAGTGGTAAGTATTGCGCTCAATCCAAGGAAGCCGAGCCGCGCTTGATCCGGAACCGTTCAAGCCCTTATAAGCCGGATACACTGAACAATTTCCGTTTGGCAATTGCTCCGAAGCGGCAATCGCAGTAGTGCAGCCATCGGTTCCAACAGGGACGGAAAGCCCATTGGGATTTTTGGTGCTCCATATGGCTATGGAGCCGGCGACATAAGGCGTATAAGGCAGGCCAGTCTGTATCTGCACGATCGGAGCGATGCGCCAGCCGCCAAAAACCTTATCCGTCAGGCCGTGGAAGTGCGTCTGCGGCTGATAGACTGCGGCAAAGACGAAGCGCTGCCGAATGTCGAGCGAGCCGTTGCCGTGTTCCAGCTTCAGGTCGGTCGGATCCAATGCGTTAAAGGTGGGGATCACTGTGGACTGATATGGATTGTCGTCCAGCGAGTGCGACCACGTGTAGTTTGACATCAGGGAGAAACCATGTTCAAAAGGATGGTTAATCTGAACGGCCAGCGCATTGTAGCTGGAGTTTACATTGCTCTTGACGTCGAGAATCTCGCCATAAGCAGGGTTGGGCCGGACATTCTTAGACGTAGCTGTCGCCGGCGCGAGGAAGACCTTGGCGTTATATGTCGGGCCAACTGCCAGCGGAGCTGTGGCTCCTCCATGTGGCAGCGTAACGTAACCGTTTTGAGCCGGCTGGGGGGGGGCACCCGGGGCTGAGGCGCTGACGCCGATTGGATAGGATGTGCTTGCGGAGGTTGCCGTTGGCACGACTGCGGTGAACGGAAAAACGTAAGAATTTGTGAGGTTGAGGTTGGTGTCGATGGAACTGGGAAGTTCGCGGCCCATCGACATCATATACGTCACGGCAAGAACCGTCTTGTGCCCAAGATCCCGCTCAATGGCCAGATCGGCCTCATGCACCTGCGGGTTCTGCATATGAGAATCGAGATATGCAACGTTAGTGGTGGAACCGAGACAGCCGGCAGCTGTGGCGAATGATGCTTCAAGATTTGGGAAGGACGGGCCGCAGTTTCCCGCGTACAAACTGGACACGCTGACCTGTCCATTCGGGGAACCTGAGTCCACGTACGTCTGCAGGATGTTCGAATTGATGATTCGCCCGAAATACATTCCATAGCCACCGCGGACGGTTGTCTTGTTATTGCCAAGGAGGTTCCAGGCAAAGCCAATGCGCGGAGCTATATTGTTACGATCATCCGGACGATTCGCGGTTTGCGGCAGAGCAGTGTTGATTCCACCCAAAGCAGCGGAAAGAGCGGGGTTCCCGGTCGTATTCGCGACGGGATTTGGCGGAATGTATTCGTACTCGTAGCGCGCGCCAAGCGTCAATGTCAGATTGGGACGAATCCGCCAGTCATCGGTCGCATAGCCCGCATATTCGCGCGTGGCAATCTCGCCAACCGGATTGCCAAAGTCCTGACCATAGCCGTAGTAAAGCTGCGCGTGGCCCGCTCCTCCCAGACCCGTTACGGCATTCAAGTAGTCAGCGATGAAATCGTAGGAGTAGTCATAACTGTAGTTGCCGTTGCCATCGTAAAGGTTGTTCACATAGTCGACAACCCTGTTGAACTCCAGGCCGGCCTTCGAGACATGCTTTCCGTGGCTCCAGGTTGCGCTGTCTAGCAGTTGTAACCGGCGCTCGTCGGGGTCAGCGGCGCGGTCTAGATCCTTGTTCTTTCCGATATTGAAGCCCGAACTCCCTGAGAAGTAACTGCCAATGGTGATTTCCGCGGGCCTTCCAAAGGCATTGTTGGCCAGCGGCAGTTCGTTGGGCAGTGGCGGATTGGACATGGTGTACTCAAAGTCGCGGCCATACTGAACCAGCGCATCGTTCACGATGGAGTTGGAAACGATCGTGGTCAGACGTGCGATGCCGAAGTCTTCTTTGACGTAGTCGCTGCCGAAGGAGCCCCGGCCGTAGAAGACAGAAGCCTGCGTTTGGAATCCGTTCGGCGAGTCCTCACGCATGCGGTTGTACATCAACGAAAGGCGGTTGCGCTCGTTGATCTGGTAATCGAGCTTGGGCAGGTTGATCACCTGATCGAGCTTGCGAGGCACCGTTCCCAGGAAGCTGCTGATGATTCCAAGTCCCTGCTGATAGTACGCTGAACCCGCCTGGAAGCTGTTCAGACCGAGCGAAGCCGAGATGGCGCAGGCGTTGTAATCGCCTTCCGTATAGTAAGTGGGAGCGCCGGTCGCAGTGAAATTCGTCGCCGTACAGGTCTCTCCGGCGGGCAGAGTCGCATTGGATGGAGCGAATGTATCATCCGGATCGGGAGCTCGCCCGGTGCCGGGGAAGTTACGGCGGTTCTGATCGTAGGCATAGAACCAGAAGAGCTTGTCATGGCGCAGCGGCCCGCCCACCCCGAAGCCCCATTGCTTACGCCAGTCGGGGGGGTTGTACGGAACCTGGTTATAGCTTCCGTTCCCGTTGGAAACGGTGAGCAAGGTGTAGGGGTTGGTAGCGCCACCCAAGTCATTATCGCGGTCATAGAAGAATAGCTCACCGCGCAGTTGATTGGTGCCGCTCTTGGTCACGGTATTGATGACGCCGCCCGCCGAACGGCCGTACTGGGCGGAGTAGTTCGAGGAGTTCACCTGAAACTCCTGAATGGCGGCCTGCGTAATCGCGTAGGCCGCGCGTGTGCGACCTCGCGCTTCGGAGAAATAGGCTTGATTGTCGTCCGCGCCGTCCACCGTGTTGTTATTCAGCAAGAAGCTGATGCCGCGGAAGCTGAGCAGGCCGAAACCGTCGGCGTTGGAGACCACGCCCGGAGTCAGCAGCGCAAAGTTCGACCAGCGCCGGCCATTGATCGGCAAGTTATCGATCGCTGCCTGATCGAGGGTCGTCGAGATGTCGTTGGACTGCACGTGCAACAACGGCGTTTCATCGGTAACGGTGACGCTATTGGTCACCGAACCGGGCTTCAGAACCGGCGAGACCGTGGAAAGGCTGCCTACAGTCACAACGACGGCATTCTCCACATAGGTTTCGAAGCCATCTACCACGAAAGTTGCGATGTAATTACCCGGCTCCAACTCGGGAACACGGTACTCGCCTGACGCATTGGACCTTACGGTATGCGCCATGCCTGTATCGAGCGACTTCACGGTGATGGTGGCCGCGGGCAGAAGCGCACCGCCCGTATCGGAGACCGTGCCTCCGATGGCGCCCGTGGTCGCCGACTGCGCGTGAGCAAAGGACAGCGATTGAACGAACAGGCAAACAGCCAAAAGCGAAAACCGAAGCGGATGAGATAAGAGACGACGGCTGGCGATCAAGTTGGTTCTCCTAAAAAGCCAAATGAAAAGGCAAAACGGTTACTGCTTGCAACTTCGAATGAGAGGAGGAGAGAATGCCGGCTATGAATTCTTCCGCTCTCCATCCCCTCGCCCATGGATCATTGACGCTGACTATTGCACAGTCAGCGAAACGTTGAACTGATGCGTAACACCGGCGAAACTTCCGCCTGTTCCCGTGGCGACCACGGTGACGGTCTCATTTCCCGCGGGCGTTCCAGGGGTGCTGTTGATTCCTCCGCATCCGGTGAGGCTCAGGCCGTATATGCAGAGAGCGGCAAACAACAGAAAGCCATAGCCGCGCAGGAACTTGCGGCGCAGGCGGCTGACGCCAAATAGAAGCGCCAGACCGGGAATGGCGGCAAGGGTGAATGGAACTTTGCTTGCGCCATGGATCCCGGACGGCCCGCGATCGAACGGCTGCGAACTTGCAGATTGAGTGGTATTGAATGTGGCAGCGACGAGAATCGGAGTAGTCGAGCCATTCGGGGAGACGCTTGACGGTGAAAAACTACAACTGACCGTAGCCGAAGCCCCGGTGCAGGAAAACGTGATGGTTCCGTTGTAGCCATAGGCGGGACTCAGCGTGAACGACATCAGGCCGCTCTGACCAGGCGTAACCGTCAAGGACGAATTTGTGCCCGGAGTCAGGGTAAACGTTGGAGCCCCCGAAGTAATGACAAGGGGAGCCGAGGTCGAGGTCACAAAGTTCGTGTCTCCCGAGTAGACCGCGGTCACCGAGTTGTTTGTCGTCGACCCCACAACTGCGAAGGTGGTTGGGTAGGTAGCAATACCGGTCGCGGGGTTGATTTGGCCGGTCCCGATCTGCGTCGTGACCGTGCCAACCGTATTGAAGAAAGTGACGCTCCCGGTTGGGATAGAGACAATCGAGTACGCCGTCTGGTTGCTTACGGTTGCCGTCAGGGTAACCTGCGTTGTGCTGTTGACGCTGGTGGCCGATGCACCGAGCGAGGTCACAGTGGTGTCCGGGAGAATGGTGAGTGTACCTGGAATATTCGTCACCGCGTAGTTGATGATGGCGCCGCCTGACAACGCGGCCGTAATGGGATACCCTCCGGCAACAACTGGCGAACCTTGAGTTGCCGTCGTGCTATAGGTCACACCAATGCTGTCATTGTTCACCACTCCACTCATGCTCCCCGTAAGGAACCCCGCCTTAATCGGAGCGTCAAAAGGCTTGCTCAGACTATCGACCGTGACGATGAGAGGCTCTGGAGAGAGCGTCAGATTCAGGCTGCCCGTGGTTGACGCGAAGTTATCATCGCCGCCATAGCTAGCGGTGATAGCGTTCAGGCCTGCGATGAGATTTGGGATCTGGACGGATCCGGATCCAGAGGTAAGCGGCACGGTATAGGTCGCTGTACCGACAGTGACAATAACGTTCCCTGTCGGTGCCGGCAGACTCGCGGTGACCGACTCGGTAACGTTCAGCGTGACCGTCTGTCCGTAGATCCAGCTCGTCTGACCGACTGGCGGGGGCGCGGTGAGCGTCAGGGTGCTCGTGTCACTCCCGTGCAGCTGGCCGGAGCCGCTGAGCGAGAGCGTCGGCTGCGTGACATTGGTGGCGCCGAAGGTATACACGGCGCTCAGGCCGCTTTGAACTGTCAGGGGGGTAAAGGTGGCTGTCAGCGGCACTCCATACCCCGCGTCGGGGAAGGAGGAGGTGTCGGGAATTGAAGACGGCGAGAGGCTGAAGTCTGTGCTGTTGTTGCTGCTCGGAGTCCAGAAGGCTGACCCTGGGGTCACTGGCTCGTTGCCCATGCTGATGATGTCAGCAGGAATTGTTGGGGGAGGGGCATCTGTCGCCACGCCACCGAAATTGAAGCTCGCGGAGGTGCGGACAAAAGTGTAGATCGCGTTGTTCGAGCTGTCGGCGACGTAGACTGTGCCGTTGCCCGCGACGGCAACCCCCGAGGGTGTGCCGAGTGGCGTGACAAGTTGCGCATTAGTAATGATGGCGATTTGGTCGAGTGTATTCAGGTTGCTCGTATTCTGTGCGGTGCTCTCATTCGGAATGAAGACAATGCGGCTGTTCTTGCCGTCGGCAATGTACAGGCTTCCAGCCGGATCGACAGCTACACCGGTCGGCGCATCAAGGCCGGAGCCAAGCTGCACCGCCTCGCTACCGTTGAAAGGAATTTCGATGACGACATTGGCGACAGCGTCGGCTACGAAGACGTTGCCGTAACTGTCAACGGCCAGGCCAGCCGGGTGGCTGAGGCCAGCCGAGGCATTGGTGGCCAGAATCACCTGCACGCCCGTGCCGGCCACGATCTTCGTAACACTCTTTGCGGATGAATCCGACACGTAGATGTTGCCGTATGAATCCACAGCCACGCCCGCGGGATTGGTGAAGCCGCTGCCCACAGTGACCTGGCTGGTGCCGTTCGCGGGGATTTCCACAACGCTGCCGCTCGAGAGCGCTGCGTAGACATTGCCGGCTGCATCAACCGCGACGGCGTTGGCACCCGTAAGACCCGTGCCCAGGGTTGATGGCGTTCCCGCTGAGGTGAACGTGGCGATTGAACTGGAACCTGGAACCGAGGCGTAGACATTGCCTGCCGCATCGAGGGCAATGCTGTTTACGGACGCCACGCCGGTCGACGCCAGAGTATTTTGTGTGCCGGGATCAACGGCGAGTGCAGGCGCAAGGCCGATTCCGGTCAGCGAGAAGTTTGAGACCAATCCAGAGGGCGTGGCAGTCACATTCAATGGCGCTGTGCGCACACCAGCTTGGGCAGGTGTAAAGGTGACTGGCAGAACGCAATCGGTGGTTCCGTCCGAGTTAGCAACTCCGCAACTTGGAGCGCCGACGACGAACTCAGTGAATCCGTCGGGGACTGTATAGGAGGCAGCGGTGTCTCCCACGCCGAAGTGAACTTCGATCTTCTGGGTGACCGGCGTCCCGACGGCAGCAGTCGGGAACTGCGTGCCAACGGAGATTTTCCGGATCAGGTTGTCGCCTGTATCGGTCACGTAGAGATTGCCTGCTGCATCGACAAGCGGCTGGTAAGGCTTCCAAAAGGTCGCCTGTGTCCCGGGGCATCCGTCCCCAATCGCGTCAGTCTTAGCCGTGCAGTAAGTGGCGCCAGTCTGGGCCGTGCCTGCGGTCGGCACTGCTGTGGCATGTTGCCCGGCGACCGGATAAATCTCGCCAGTTGCAATGTCCACGCGAGCGATAAAGTTGGCCCAGTTGGGGCTGGAGGCAAGATACGTGGAGATGTAGACGTTCCCCAGGGAGTCAGTGGCGACACCGTAAGTACTCCCAAGAGTGGTCGTCAAAGCGACGCCTCGGGCCAGGTTGGTCATCCTCGTAAAGGTGTTGTTGGCAAAGCTGGTCAACATGCCTGTAGTGCCGTTGATCACGCGAATACTGTAGTTGTATTCGTCAGCGATATAGATATTGCCCGCGTTGTCAACTGCAATCTGATAAGGGCTATCGAGCATCGCTGATGTTGAAATGATCGAATTTCCCGCCGCTGGGGTTTTGCCATAATAGGAAGAGGCAATGCAGCCCGGCGTTGTTGTATAAGGACAGCCCGACCCCGCGATGGTAAAAATTTCACCTGCGCCAACCGTATAGCCCGCAATAGTTCTGGCAGTACTGCCCAGGTTCACCACATCAACAACAGAGTTGTAGTTGTCGGCAATATAGAGATTGCCATTGTTGTCGAAGGTCAGGCCGTAGGGGCGATAGAGCTTGCCATTCGCCGCCAAAATCCCGGTCTTGGTGTAGGCAACATTGTCGGCAGTGTACCCGGCAGTAAACGCCGTGTTGACAACGGTGCTGAGGATGCCGGTGCTCTTGTTGATCATTCGAACTGCGTCCAGCGCATAGTCGGTAAACCAGATGTTTCCGGCGGAGTCCAGCGCGATGTCCTGGGGGTTGTCCATCAGAACACTCGTAGCCAGGCAGCCGTCGCCCCATGCGTCGGAGGACGTCCCTCCCCCATATGGACACGCCGAACCTGACCCCGGGTTAGATGCGGGCGGTGTAATAGTCGCCGTCGTGGTCGCTCCAGCAACGGTCGAGATGATTCCGGTATGCGCATCTACCCGCCGAATTAGCCTGTTGGTTAAATCGACGATGAACACATTTCCCTCGCTGTCGAAGGCAGCGGTATTTGGCGAAGTAATGGCCACCTGGGTCGCCAAACAGCCGTCGCCTACCGTACTCAATGCTGTCGGCCAACTCGCGAGAGGAGACGGAGGCGTGCCCGAAGGCGGCGTGCTGGTATTCGTTCCGCAGTAATTGCCTACGGTGTACTTGTTGGCGGTGACACCGTAGCTTCCGCCTCCGGCCACGATGCTCACCGTATAAGGCAGAAGCTGTGGCGCAGCCGTAGTGCTTCCCGCGAAAAGAGCTTGCGGGGAGAGAAAAACGAAAGCGGCAACAAGAATCAGACCGGAAAAAATGCGGACGGAACGAACTGAGGCAGCGGTGATTCGAGACATAGAGACTCCAGTAAGACACAATGTCCACTGCGCCTGACTTGAGTCCAGCGCAGGGCTCAACAACATTTCGGGAAGGAGTGAAGATTAGCACACGAGGCCAATATGCACAATCAACCCTCGATGAATACTTCTGAATATTTTTCCGGCCGGATAATTTGACAGAATTCTCTCCGCGATTCGCTGGGATTTGTGTGAGCGGCGTGAAGGTGGATGGCACACTGGATGGCTCAAGCGTCTCCTGGCTTTAATCCGTCTCGTTGCTTCTGTTCATTGCGCAAGTTATTCTTGAATAACGGGTTATTGATCGTCGGAAGCGGGCTTAACGGCAGATTCCCGTTCAATGAATATGCTTTGGCTGGGGCATTTGTGGCGAACGGCAGAGCCCCTGGCCTGGTCCGAGAGAACCGCGCCACAAAAGCAGGATAGAAGGCGGTAGCCGGGACAACGGCTCTATTCAAACGCAGCAGTGCTCCGCCACCTGGCACGTCTCAGAGGGTTCACGGGAATTCAGGAACGATGCCACACCAAAAGCATGATTGAAGAAAGCCACGCTTGTCTCCGGGAATATCACAGGGGTCTGAATTGTTCTTTACAGTTCAGTTCTCCCGGTATTTCCGCTGTTTCATATCCTATGATTTTGAAAATACAGAGAAAACAATGGAATGAGTAACATTCCACCAGAGCACAAGCGGTTACGGAACACTTTGGCCTGTAGCACTGGGGCTTCATTACCA
>Ga0302156_10000432_pt1 | contig 39995 bp, 40 predicted proteins | sample I_Bog_N3_2_FD_193503 | JGI IMG/M metagenome (GOLD analysis project Ga0302156, IMG submission 193503) | Peat permafrost microbial communities from Stordalen Mire near Abisko, Sweden - I_Bog_N3_2 | ecosystem: Environmental > Terrestrial > Soil > Wetlands > Peat | place: Sweden: Abisko, Stordalen... | reverse complement strand
CCGTATTTCGCCCGCGTTGCGGGCTTGCGGCGGCATCAGGGTAACTTCCCGGGTACGCGAGCGAGGCCCGGAGACGCCTATAGCTTTTAGCCCGCTTGAGCGGGCTACAGATGGTAGCCCCAGTCGTCAGACTGGGGTTTGCGGATCCATCATCGCCCATAGCCCGCTTCAGCGGGCGGCAGAACATCCCGCCCAGAACTTGGCGAATGGCGTTTAAGGGCGAGGATTTGTGATCCCAGCCCCGCAAGGAAGCAAGCAGGTCGCACACTTCCGTCGGCGCATTTCGTTTCAGGAGGAATCCCTGAAGCTGCTCACGAACCACGGCGTAGAGTTCGACGAGCGCTACATTTGGCAATAGTTCTTACGCCCGCTGAAGCGGGCTTGCGGCGGCCCGAGGGTAGCGCCTTCCCGGGTCCCAAAATCGGGACCGCGGGGCACCCCATTTCGCGGTGAGTTTGCTTCCTGAGAGCCGGGGCGCCCGCCCAGCGACCTGGCGGATGGGCCGCGCCCTGGAGTATTCTGGCCGCGATTCGGAGGAGAGCAAGTGTCGGAACGTTGGGGAGTAAACTGCGCCACATGTGGAGAATTCATCGACCTGTACGAACAAGACAGCGGCGATTTTGTGACCACCTACCTGCCAGAAGAGAACAATAAGCCTATACCCTGCAAGTGCGGCTCATCTCATCTATACAGTTCAAAGGATGTGGTGGATGAAAATGGGGTTCTCTTGAATCCTTGGCCTGAATCGGAGTGAGACCCGCAACACGTTCTCGCGCGGGACAACAATTCGGAACTAGCAGTGAAGGCTCAGTTCCCGGGGAAATTGCTCCTCCGAACGCTCAACGAGTATACTCTCGACCATCTTTCGATGGAGTGCGGTGCTATGCGCCCAAGGCGTTTTGTGTTCTGTTCTGGACTGGCAGTTGTGGCTTTTTCCACGCTGACTGCTGTTGCTCAGTCGCACACGGCGGCGAAACCCGTTCACTCAGCACCCACAATGACGCCAGACGCGATGTTCAAGAAGGTCTCACCATCGGTGTTTATCGTTGAGGCCGTGGATTCCCATGGGGACGTGCTCTTCCAGCAATGCGGTGTTGCTATTTCCCCTCATGTCATCGCCAGCACAAAAACTATCCTCGGAACCTTCGCCAATCTAAGCACGGACAATCACAAGGCAGTTGCTCGGTATAGACTTCGACAGGGCTATCGAACTTGGAGCGTGGAGAAAGTTTTCGTAGATTCTCAGCGAGACGTAAGCACTTTTGAGAGTGCTGACGTGGATGCTCAGCCACCCCAAACTGCCAAATTTGACGCAATCACCGTGGGTGAGCGAATATACGCGGTCAGCTTTCCTAAAGGACAAGAGGAAACACTGACTGAGGGCATGGTGTCTGGCTTGGACTCGGCTGATGGCGCGATGCCGATTCACACCACCATCTCCCTCGCTGCTGAGTCAGCAGGTGGGGGGTTGTTCGATGCGAATGGAAAGCTGGTTGGCTTAGTTGCTTTCTCCCTTCAGGCGTCTCTCAATTCCGGTGTCCCCACAGAATGGTTGCAGCGCCCTCGCATTTTGTATTCTGGCGTTCAGACTCCAGATAGGCATAGTGACACGAGCAATGAGCTAATGATTCATGCTGCGGTCGTGTCGAGCAATATTGTAAAGTTCGCGGAAGTTGCAATGGAGCATCAGGGCAAAACCTATACAGAGAATGACGAGAATGAGGCTGTAAATGCAGCGCTACGTAATGCAATGTTTGTTGGGCTAGTCGACAAAGATGCTCCTGAAAACTTCAATAATTGGCCGGTCTGGCGTCAAGCCGTCGGGAATATGGAACTGCTTCGCACGGAGATTGGCTCGGCTTCTGAGAGTGGAGCGATGGACGGTTCTGAATCTAGCATTCAAGAAGTATCAGGCAGGAACCTGCGAAGCTTCGTGGACGCGGGGAGGAAATTGTGGTCTGAGGTTCTGGATGTATATTGCGGGGAAGCGCCGAGCGGACCGTACACCGATTTGGATGGAAAAGATCGTGCGTGTGCACCAGCGCATTGATGAAGGATGACTCTGGAGAGGCATTTCCGCACGCCGCCTTTCGTTATTGAAGCAACCGTCGATGCTTCTTCAAGAACTGAAAGGTCGCGTTGTCAATCCCGTAGTAGTAACAATTGCTTTGAGCGGCAGCTGCATCGAGTCCGGCGACCAGTCCAGGTGAAAATCGTACTTTCCCGTCAGTCCCGTCCCATCAACAACAGGTCTCCCCGTCTGGCCTTCGGAAAGGAACTTCGCCAGGGTGGCCATATCCACTCCGGTAGCGTCGAGCTGTCCGTTGCCCGCCTTCGCGTTGGGTTGCGGATCGCCCGTACTTCTCGACATTGTGCCTTTGACAAACCCAAACGTTTCCAGAGGGATATTGCGAGAAGGGGTGATAGATACGTTGGCTAACCTACGCCATTTATTTGGTGTAGTGGGCTACGACCAAATCCAGTATTTTATTGAGACCCATTAGCCCGAGCGCCCCGATGATGGATAGGATCACTCCGAAAGCCCATGCAATTTTCTTTGCCCCGCTTACGTCAAGATGAACCTGATCCAGCTTGCTTTCGACTTTCTCCATCCGGTTCTCGATATGCTCCAAGCCTACTTCTAGCTTGCCGATCTGCTTGTTCACATCGAAGGCAAATTGGGTGTGGAAGTTGTGCTCTTGTGTCCCTGGTTGGACGAGCGGGTTGCCTTGCGCGGGGGCCGGAGTCGATTGCGTCGAAGTCTGTTCCGACCCGGGATTAGACGTTGCTCTGGCGCTCAACTGGAGCCTCAACTTTCGGAACCGTAAGGGGCACATCCATTTTTGCCGTGATCCACTCCCAGATTTCCTTGTTCGCTCTTCCGAAGTAGTTCTCTACGCGCACAAGTATGCCTCCCGACACGCTCCCGTCAGTGATTCCTAATGCATCTGAAAGTTCGCGAGTGGTCACGGTGTTGGGGGCTATCAGAAGCCAGCTGGATTCTGTGACCTTGAAATTGAGCAATGGAAGCGGTGTTCCCCCGGCTTGGAGTTTTTGCTCCATGGCCTTTGGGCTTGAGGCAGCAAACAGGGCGAAGAGTGTATTAGGCGAGGCCATGAGAACGATTCTACCTACCGTACACCAACTAGATGCAAATATGGAGTCCTACGCTCAGGGAATGAATGGTCACCTTTGTACCATCTCGGAGTTCGCCGTGGCAACGAGTATTATTTTAGGACTTTTTCTGTACTTTAGACTTTCGCTGGATTTTCTCCGGCGGTTTCACCTTGAGCACGTCCTTCATCACTTCCTCGAACGGCAACGGGATTCTGCATCATCGTCTTGACTCCCCGTCTCAGATCTGACCCGGTAACCAGAGAATTGGCCCCGCGATTCCGCTCCCAGCCCTTCAGTCCCATCTTCTTATTCCCTCGGTGCCTTAGCCCCTGCCCTTACGTCCCTGCCTGTTTGACGCATCGATGGGAAATTCTCTGGTTTTACGCGCTCTTATTTGGTCAATTTCACGGTTTTACTCACCAATTAAATGGCCAATTTCAAGGTATTCCCTTCGAAAAATCGCAACCTAACGAGCGAACATTTGCGGGGTGCGCAGCACCAGTTGGGCCAACATTTCACGGGCCCAATGCACCATCCAAACCAACATTTCGTCTGATTCTGCACCACTTAAGCGAACACCCCACCCCAAACACAAGAATGCAGGTTTTCGACACGCCGTCCGCTCGGTTAAGCGCAGCGTCGCCCTCGTTCAGGACGGCATCCAGTTTTGGTGGAGGGTGAGAACTGACAACTGCCTCTCAGTCCCTTAGTCCCGAGTCCCTCAGTCCCTGCTCTTTTATCCCCGCACGGACACGCCGGAGAACGACAGTATGGCCAATCCGCGCACCGGCTGGCCGAAGAACCGGGCCGGCGCAAAGCGGCTAAACAGCAGCAGGTTCTCGACTTGAGAGCGCGTGGTGGCGTCCGTCGGACCCGAGACAATGCGGTAGTCGTACACCTCGCCCGCAGGATTGATGCAGACCTCAACCACCACCGGGCCGTCGATGGCGCCGGTTTCGTCGCTGCCGGGCGCATTGGAAAAATAGAGCAAACGCGGCGCGGTGGCATTGCCCAACGGCTCGTCGGGAGTAGCCTGCGCCATCTCCGGCTTGGCAAGCACGGAAACCAGAAAAACGATAGTGCCCAACAGCAGCACGGCACTGGCAAAGCCCGCGCCGGCCTGCAGCAGAAACGGCCCCACGCTGTTTCTCCACACCAGATCCCACATGGTAAAGATGCTGCGGTGACTGCGCGCGCGCTCCTGGCTAACCGCGACGCGAATGCGCAGCGGCAGGTCCGCCGGCTCTTCCACCGGGCCCAGCCCGGCCAATGCGGTTCCGAGATCGCGCAGCGACTTCCACTCCTGCGCGCACTCCTGGCATACCTCGAGGTGTGCGTCCATCTCCTGCATTTCCCGTCCCGTCAACCGGCCGTCGAGATAATCCGTCAACCCTGCCTGCACTTGATTGCAGCCGTTCATCGCGCCTCCTCTCTCAGGGACAGTTCCATCCCTGACAGCGCTTTCGTCCGCGAGCCCGGTTTGGGCGCGGCAAGCAGCACCTTCAAAAAGGCGCGCCCTCGTACCAGCCGCGACTTCACCGTTCCCAGATTGACCCCCTGCATTGCCGCTACTTCCTCGTAAGAAAATCCCTCAATGTCGCGCAAGATAAGCGCCACGCGAAACGGCTCCGGCACCTGCCGCAACGCCCGCTCCACGTATGCCCGGTTCTCCTCGTGCAGAGCCGCATCGTACGGCGACTCGGCCGGGTCGACCAGCGTGTCCTTCAGCAGCACCGGCCTTCCATTGTCCCCTTCCCCCATCTCCTGCTCGATGGGGATCTCGTGCTGCTGATGCCGCGTCCACCAGCGCCGCTGATTCGATGCTTCGCGCAAAGCGATGCGGTAGATCCAGGTACGCAACGAAGACTCGCCATGAAAACCGTGGATGCCGCGAAAGACCTTGACGAAAACTTCCTGAGTCAGGTCAGCCGCATCCGCTTGGTTACGAACAGTACGCGCGAGCAGGGAAAAAATTGGTTGATGGTAGTGTGCGATCAGCCAAGCAAACGCCTCCTCCGAACCCGATCGCAACTCTGCTACGAGAGCCGCTTCTTCGGGTTGGAGCGCGAGTGCGCCGGCAACGTTGCCCATGGTGAGGTCCGCCTGCAAGTCAGTTTCCTCCCACGTTATCGCACTTCATCCACCGCTTGCACCCACCGCCGTCACACCTGATGACCGGCGAGACGCGGGCGAGGCGATGGCAGTTTTGAACCGCTTCCAGAGTTGTTTGGCGCCAAAAGCATGTTGCTGACCCCGATGCGAGGGCGTTGGCGTTCCGCCAGACGGACCACGCACCTGTTTAGTTAGACACCGGCGGGCCCGAAAGTGTTCCCAGTCGCGAGGAGCGCGGTTTTTAGCCTGATGAAATGCCTGTTGATGACTTGAAGCTGAAAACAGAGGGCTTAGGGGGTACTCGGCATATTAGGATGAAATCCGGAGGCGCCGTTGCCATGTTTACCGCCCAGCCCATCGGATTCATTCATAGCCCTTACCACGAAACCTCCGCCATTCCCAAAGGTCTGAGCGCCCGGCACGATGCAGAGGGCATGATCGAGTTGCTGCGCGAGTACGAGCCGGGACTGGCCGACATTGAGGGCTTTTCGCACCTCTATGTGCTCTGGGAGTTCGATCGCGCCGACGGGTTCGATTTGATTGCGCATCCACCCACCGACGAGCGCCGGCCCCATGGGGTTTTCGCCACGCGGTCGCCGCGGCGGCCGAACCCGATCGGGTTGACGGTGGTCGAGTTGCTGGGGCGCGAAGGCACCTCCTTGCGCGTTCGTGGAGTAGACATGCTGGACGGCACGCCGGTCTTGGACATCAAGCCGTATCTCTCCAGCGTTCCGGCGGAGAAGTTGCGGCGGGGATGGCTGGGAGACAGGGAACAAGGGAACGAGAAAACCTGCCCGGCCGAGTCTCATAAGTAAGAATTGCGATCAAAGGCGCAAACGTCAGGACGAAGAACTGCGCCGTTCCTGCTGCGATTCGGCTTTTTCTTTCCGCAACTCCTGTCTTCCTGCTCCCTCGCTCCCTTGTTCCCTCGTTCCCTCGTTCCCTTGTTCCCTGTCTTTACGGGATTCCCAGCAATTTGTGCGTCTGTTGGCTCAGGCGCCAGCGCGGGTGATCGAGGCAATACCGGAGCGCGGCTTGCGTGTTTGCCTCGCGGAAGGGGCCGTCCATGGGCTGTAGGAAGAAATGGCGGAAGGAGAGCGCCTCGAACTCGGCCGGTTCGGCGCCGGGTTGCGGATAAACCAATTTCAGCTCGTCGCCGGTGCGTTGCATGAGCGTGGCGCCGGCCTTGGGGCTGACGCAGATCCAGTCGAGGCCCCGGGGAGCCGCGACGGTTCCATTGGTTTCGACGGCAATCTCAAAATCGTGCGCGTGCAGCGCATCGATCAGCGGCTCGTCTATCTGTAGCAACGGCTCGCCGCCGGTGCAGACGACGAATCGCGTGCCTTCGGCGTCGACTGGCCACGCTTCCATCACAGCCGCAGCCAGATCGGCAGCCAGCGTAAACTTTCCGCCGCCGGGGCCGTTGGTGCCGGCAAAATCTGTGTCGCAGAACTGGCAGATTGCCGAAGCGCGGTCGGCTTCGCGGCCCGACCATAGATTGCAGCCCGCAAAGCGGCAGAAGACCGCGGCGCGTCCCGTTTGCGCGCCCTCGCCCTGCAAGGTGTAGAAGATTTCTTTGACCGAGTACATAAAACCAGCTTCTAGCCTCTAGCTACTAGCTTCTAGCTCTTTCTTGCGGAGCGCAACATCGCTTTCGGCTCTAGCGGGAGAAGCTTGTGGCTAGAAGCTAGAGGCTAGTAGCTGCTCTTCGCAGCGGATCTTCGATTCCGTTTTCGCGGAAGCCCTTCTGGCGCAGCAAACAAGAATCGCATTGGCCGCAGGTCGCGCCTGTAGGTCCCGGATCGTAGCAACTGCTGGTGAGTGCGTAGTCCACGCCAAGTTCCATTCCCGTGGCGATGATCTGCGCTTTGGTCATCGCGATGAGCGGCGTGTGAATGCGGAGATGCTGACGGCCTTCGACACCTGCTTTGGTGGCGAGGTTTGCCATCTTCTCGAAGGCCGCGATGAATTCCGGCCGGCAGTCGGGATAGCCGGAGTAGTCGAGCGCGTTGACGCCTAGGAAAATGTCGCTTGCGCCCAGCACCTCAGCCCAGGCCAGCGCAAACGAAAGAAAGATGGTGTTGCGCGCGGGCACATAGGTGATGGGAATGCCGTGGGACATTTCTTCGGCATCGCGACCCTTGGGCACATCGAGGTCGGCGGTGAGCGCAGAGCCGCCGAAGGCCCGGAGATCGATGGTGGTCACGCGATGCTGGGCCACGCCGATGGAAGCGGCCACGCGCTTGGCGGCTTCGAGTTCCCAGGCGTGGCGCTGGCCGTAGGAAAACGAGAGCGCGTAGGGCTCGTAGCCCTCCGCTTTCGCAATGGCGAGCACGGTGGCCGAGTCGAGGCCGCCGCTGAGAAGAATTACGGCTTTTTTCGTTTGATCGTTCATTCGCTCGCTCGATGCGCCGCTGGAGGCGGCGGTTCATAGGCCAAATAGTCGTCTTTGGCGCAAGGCCCCAATTCTTACGCCCCCAATGGAGGCTGGCCTTTGGGAATCTCTTGTTTCCCCAGGCATGCGCCTGGGGCTACAGTCTTGCGCCCGCTTCGCGGGCTCTCCGCTAACTCGGCTCTGACCGCTAACCCCGCGTCTACTTCAGATCGGCTCCGCCGCGGCCAATGTCCATGGACGGCGGAATCGGGTTGTCCTCGTCGATGTAGGCTTCGATGCAGTGGTCGAGCGTACCCTTGGCTTCGAGGATAAATTCGACCGCGTCGCGCGCCGCGCCGTAGCCGCCGGAGTTGGGCGTGATGTAGTGCGCCTCGGCCTTCACGCGCTCGCGCGCGTTGGCCACGGCAACCGCGAAGCCCACCTCGCGCATGGCGGGCAGGTCGATGACGTCGTCACCGACGTAGCAAATCTCGTCGAGTGTGACGCCCTCTTTCGTGACGATTTCGCGGATGGCCTGCATCTTGAAGGCGCATCCCTGGTAGACATATTCGAGCTTGAGGTCGCGGGCGCGGGTGGCCACGGTTTCGCTGATGCGCTTGGTGATGACGCCGCACTTCATGCCGCCGATGCGGGCCAGTGAGATGGCCGTGCCGTCGTGGGCGCTGTAGCCCTTGGCCTCGGTCATGGTGGTGGAGTTTACGCCGAAGCCGATCGTCTCCTTCCCACTAATCTCGTCCAAAAGGCTGCTGCGCGCAGCGGCGGGAACGAGCCAGATGGTGCCGTCGGTCCAAACGCCGTCGACGTCGAACAGAATGATTTTGATCTTGCGGGCGCGGTCTTGTGCGGTGAGTGCCATGAATCAATTTTACCGGCTGCGTTCGGCGGCCGATCCACCGCCGCGGGTGCATTACTGGACAATAGAGAGATGGATCAGGAGCCGCTCTCCACAGTGCCCCGGAAACTCGAGCCCGAAGACTACTATTTCGAGGGGCCGCTGATGGTGTTTACCGCTGCGTACCACCTGAAGCGCGGGAGTTGTTGCGGCTCGGGCTGCCGGCACTGCCCGTATCGCAACGGGCCTGCGCCGGACGAGAAGCCGCAGCAGCGGGAATAACGCCACAGAATTCGATCACTCGGAGCCGCCGGTTGCCGGAACCTGCGTGGGCGCCGGCGAAGTGACAGCCGGAGCGACCGGTGCAGCGGTCGGCGACGCCGACGGCTCGCGCACCAGCACGGCAAAGCGCGGAAACGCGAAACTGCCGGCGGCATCGTCGATCACATTCAATTGGCAAAGATAGGTGCCTGGCTTGAGCCCGCTGAGCGGGACATCGAGTTCGAAACTAACCGCGTCGCGGCCTTCGACGTTGATGGCTCGGGCCTGCACGATCGGCGTTTCGTAGACCTTGGTCGATCCCTGAATCAGTTCGAGGCTGCTCAATAAATTGATGCCTGGCTTCGATCCCTTGGGATCGTCCGCGGCGGCTTTGGTGCGCGTGGGATCGTAGACTTCGTAGAGCAGGTAGAGGTGCTGGTCCTGGCGGAAGACGTGGCTGATGTTGGGCACGTACTCCTGGCCGTTGCGCACCAGCGGGTCGATTTCCTTGCCGGGCTTCTTACTGGGCTCACGTTGCGAGGCCAGCAAAATAGAACTCATCTTCAGCGGGGCCTTTTTGAGATCGGGCAGCGTGACCTCGGCGATGAACGAACCCATGCGGCCGGTTTGGTTTTCGCGCACTACGAACTTGATCTGATATTTTCCGGGCGGCAGATTGAAGCTGGTGGTGTACTGGATATTCTTCTGCCGCGCCTGCTGCGAGGCGTCGAGATTGAGCTTGACAGTGTCGCGCACGCGGCCCACGGGGCGCTTGGAGTCGTCGATGACGGCGCCGATGATGTCGAGCGTGGCCTTGTCCTTGTCGCCGCCGTTGACGAATGGGATTTGCGAACCGGGCACGACCACGGAAACCGGCATGTAGTAGCGATTGGCGTCGAGGCGGAAGTACATGGCATCCATGTAGACCGCGATGTCGGTGGCGGGCAGGTCGCTCGAGAGCTGATCCTGCAATTCCTGCTCGCGATCTTGCTTGCCAGAGTGTTTGAAGTCGGCGGGCGCCCAGTAGCCGGGGCGGTATTCGAGCTTGATTCCGGGCCTCGTGATCTTGACGGTGAGCTTGCGATACTTGCCGTCGCGCGCCGGGTCAGACGAGTGGAAGCCGATGGCGTAGTAGGCCGAAGTGTCCTTCTGCACCTGCGCGAATGCGGGCGCAAAGTCGTTGGAATCGAGGAAGGCCTTGCCGCCGGTGTCGGATGAGAGCGAGGCCATCACTTCCTGGGAGTCGAAGTTCGCGTTCATGCTGTTCATAAGCGATCCGCCGTTGAAGGCGCCCTGCCCGCGCAAACTTCCGGTCGACGCGTCGCCCATAGGGCTAACGGCCTGAAGGCCGCGCGTGTCGACACTGTAAATCGAAATGTCGGCGCGCACCGCGGCGTTGATGGCCGAGCGAATCGAAGCCTGGTTCTCAATGCCGTCGCGCGAGATGCCGCCGGAAAAGTAGAGCAGCGACTTTTTCTCGTTGATTTTGGCCAGCGACTGCGAGATGGCGCGCAGGGCGAAGAGTTCGCGATCGGTGTTGAGATCGTTGTACTCGCTTTCGTCGGGCGTGTAGGCGGTAGTGTCTTCCACCTGATTGGTGTTGGTGTTTGCGCCCTCGGCAAAGCCCTGGCCCTGGGTACCGTTGTATGCGCCCACCTCGCGGATGAGCGCGTCCTTGTTGGCGGTAAAATCCTGATCCACACTGAGCGTGTCGCCGAGAGAAACCAGCGCGATGAGGTCGGCGGGCTGCATCTTGGTTTTGAGAAAGGTCTGCGCCGCTTCGACGCTGCGCTCGAGATCTTCAGGCTGCATCGAGGTGAGATCAAAAAACATGACGATGAGCCGGTGGTTGCGCAGTTCTTCAGGCTTGGCCACGACGACAGCTTTGCTGCCGGTGGGACCGGCGGCGAGGCCGCTCACGGTGGCCTCCTTGATCGGCGTCGCCATGTCGACGCTTTCGAAATCGAAGGTGGAGATCTGCTGCTCCCTGCCGTTCTCGTAGATTTTGAAGTCGCTTTGTTTCAGGTCCTTCACGAGCTCGCCGGTTTTAGCGTCGCGCGCCACCACGTTGGTGAGGACAAGCTCGGCGTTGGCTTTGAGTATGAATCCGCCCTGCTGCGTGCTGGAGACCTGGCCCGTTGATTGCGCGGGGATGGGCGGCGCAGCGGGGGCGAGCACGGCCAACAGCGCGAATCCGGCGGCGATTCTTTGCGTCAATTTTTGCGTCGAGCCCGTCATGCAGTCCCTCGGGGGCTAAAGCCCCCCGCTCGTTTTGCGGCGTTTGCGGCACGACTAAAGTCGTGCCCTGATACAAGGCAGTTCGCCGAATGATTCTTTGAGCGATCTCTAAAGTCGTACCCTCTCAAAACACGCCCTATGCCACTTGTTCTGACTCCGCTTGCTCCGCTAACCGCGCTAACTCCGCTGCCTTTCAAAACCTGAAGTTGGCCCGGAACTCGAACTGCCGCATCTGCCCCACCGAAGTCACTTGGCCGAATTGCGGTGCGCCGTAGGTGGTGTTGATGCCCGAATACTGCACGGTGTTAAACACGTTGTTGATCTGCGCGCGAATTTCCATGGTGCGGGTTTCGCCAAGACTCATGGTCTTGGAAAGCGCCATGTTGTTCTGCACTTTGCCGGGCCCCTCGATGGAGTCGCGCGGCGCGTTGCCGAAGTAATTGCAGAAACCGGTGGTGGCCGACGGCGGGGCGTAGGCAGCCGTGTTGAACCACTGACGCAGGGTGCCGACGATCATGGGCGATTGGCCGGGCACGAGATTGGGCCGCAGCGCGCCGGCATTGCCGCACTCCACGCCTTGGGCCGTAGGCTCGAAACCTGGCGAGACCCACCCGCCAGTGGCGAATTGAAATGTGCCCGAGACCGAGAAGCCTTCGAGGATGTGCGAGCCTACGCCCGATGTGACCCAGAATTTGTCGGGGCCGAACGGCAGCTCGAAGAGGTAGTTGCCGCTGACCTGGTGGCGGAAGTCGAGAACCGAGTGACCCTCCTGCGCCGCAAGGTTCTGCCAATTCTGCACCACCGCTCCACCGCTCCCGTTTACGGAGCTGGCATCGTCGATGGCGTGGCCGTACTGGTAATTGGCTCCAAGGGAAACGCCGTGCTGCAACCGCTTGTTCAAGCGCACCGTAGCCTGGTGGTTCTTGTAGTAGGCTTCCGCTTCTTCGTAGTTGAAGAGCAGGTCGCTGGGGTCGGTGCCCGTGCTGGTGGGCAGCGCGCGCGGCGCTAACTTGACGTCGAGGTGATTGGAGCGCGCTCCGTTGTAGCCGAGATTCAACACCATCTGCAACGGCAGCGTCTTCTGGAGATCGAGGTTCCACGCCATTACGTAGGGAAGTCCGTAGTGAGGATTGAGGGCGTAGTTGCCGATGGTGGCGGGCGCCGGAAATCCATTGGCCAGCGTGAAGCAGGTGCCGGTTTGCGCGCAGGCCGTAGACGGCGAGTTGCCAACCGCTTCCTGGTTGGTCTGCTCATTGGTGAAGGGCGGCTGATGCGCCATGAGGTTGGCAAAACCGGCGTATTCGCCCACGGTGTAGTTGGTGCCGAAGTTTGCGCGGAGCACGGTGCTCTTGATCTTCGGCACGCGCCACGCAAGACCTACGCGCGGCTGGAAGGCCTTGCGCCAGGGAAACACGAGCGACCCAGGCAGACCGTTTTCGCCGGAGGTCTGTTCGGTCTCAATGGTGAATCCGGCGCTGGGGTTGGTGGCGATATCGGCCAGGCGGCCGTATTTTTCGGTGTAGGGCGCGAAAAACTCCCAGCGCACGCCGTAGTTGAGCGTGAGCGAAGGGAGAACGCGCCAGTCGTCCATGGCGTAGGCGTCATAGACGTTGTCGCGGAGGTAGCTTTTAGCGAGCGACGAGTTGAGCGAAGTGGATTGCGGCAGACCGAGGAGGAAGTCGGCGATCGAAGAGCCGGTGCCCGCAACGGCCTGGCCGCTTGCAGTTTCCTCAGTGAAGAGGCCGGTGAACGTGAATCCGCCGGTGGCGTTGGAGCCGGCGAGAAAGTCGCGATGCACGCGGCGGTAATCGGCGCCATAGCGCATGTTATGTTTGGCGTGGATCCAGCTGATGACCTCGGAGAACGAGATGGTCTGCGATATCGAGAAGCTGGGCTGGGTTTCGCTAAGGCCCTGAATGCCGTTCGAGAGAGAGATGGTCGGGACGCCGTAGTTGAGGGCGACGTTGTTGGGCACGTTGATGCCGGCGGTCGCGGCAGGATTGTCCGACGTATTGGTGAAGAAATTGACGGTGTGGCTGCTCGAGCGATTCCAGTTGACGTTGGAGATGCTCGTGAAGCGGTGATAGCCGACGGTGTAGCCGGCCTGGAGAGAATACGAATTTGAGGCAGTCTTGCCACCCAATTCGGGAATCAGATTCACCTGGTCGGAGGCTGAGTGGCCCTGGTTGTAATTGAGGTTGATGCTCTGGCGCAGACCTTGATTCTGCGATCCGCCGCCGCGACGGCCGCCGCCACCAAAGCCGCCGCGGCCGCCGGGTTGCGTGGCGTTGGCGCCCAGACTGCGGTTGTATCGGATGCCGGCGTTGGTGGAGTTCGATTGCGCGGTGGTGAGCAGGTGATAGTTGTAGCCGTTCACTGTGCTGCCCGCGGCGAGATTCGGCTCAGGGAAATACTTGAGCAGCGCCGTGGCCTGCGGAGAGATGGACGTTAGCGGAATCACGTTGGCCGTGCTGTTGTAGATGAATTGATGGCCGGTGACGGGATTGTAGATCGCAGGCAATCCGGCGGCGGAGAAGTCGCCGCCGCGCTCGGCATCGGTGGGTAGGGTGGCGTAAAAGTCCTCAGGATTCGATGAGCGCGTGCCCGAAAGCGTGAGGAAGACCGTATCTTTGCCGCTGGGCTTGGTGAGGTGCGGAATGTACGGCGCGCTCATGAAGGAAAGCATGAAACGATTCGATCCGTTAGGCGGCTGTGACTGCTGCTGGCCGAGCAAGGCGAACGGCTGCGCATTGAAGTAGGAAGTATTGCCATACCAGGCGAGGGATCCGTGTGGTTGGGCAGGATTGAATCCGCGGAAGTTGCCGCGCATGCCTCCGCCACCCCCGCCGCCGCGTCCGCCGAAGCCACCTCCGCCAGGGCCTCCAAACCCGCCGCCTCCGCCAAAACCACCGCCTCCAAAGGCTCCGCCGAATCCTCCGCCACCGCCGTAACCGCCAAACAAGCCACCCTGGCCTGCGAAGTCACCGCCCTGGCCGGGACTGCCTTGCCCATTTTGCCCGCCGGGACCGCCTTGCGGTCCGCCGCCCGCATTGAGCCGGTCATCAGGATTCATGCCGACGTAGGCGCTCACCTGCCCGGCTTGCCCGGAAATCGCCACCGACTGATCGCTGAAGTCGGAGTTGGCGGCAATCGAGGGCAGCGCCGCACCGCTCTGGCCTTCGGTGCCGGCTCCAGTGTCGGTATCGGCACTCAACGCGCTCTCGAGGCTCACATTTTGCGGGGCGTTACCGGCCATTTGCCGCACACCCTGGCCGGAGGCGCCGGAGCGTGCCACTTCACGCGCCTGCTGCTGGTCTGCTTCGGCCTGGCGCGAGGCCAGGATGAGCTCGAAGTTCACGAGCTGGTCACGGCTGGTGGCGTTGAGGACCGCTTCCTGCGACCCTTGCGCGAAGGCCGCAAACTGAGTGCGGATCACATAGCGGCCGTTCTGGGGAATATTCATTTGCCACGCGCCAGTGACGTCGGTCGTGGTGGAGTAGCGCTTGCCGGTGAGGGTGTTTTGCGCCGTGACGGTGACGCCGGGCAGCGGGATGCTGCCGCTCTTTACCGTGCCATGCAGCTTACCACCAGCGGCAGTTGGGTTGACAGCGGGGGCAGCGGCGGGCGCTGATGCGAGAGAAGGTGCGGGGGCGCCGGTTGGGGCCGGGGCTTGCGCCCAGGCCGCAACACAGACGGCCACAACGATCCCCACCACTCCCGCACGCATCATAATTCTTGCTGTCCGGCCTCTCGTGCCTGTATTCAGTCTGACGATTCATGCACCGTGAAGGTTTACTGCGGGTGCAGTCCTCTGTGCCGCTGGTCCCGCGCTGCGAGAGGTTTTGTGAAAATTGATACGCGTTGATGCGCACGCGCGATTTTGGGCTTGCAATGCGCTGGGGCGCATGTTAACTATTAAGACAATAATAATCTGATTGCTACCAAGCAAGTAAACCTTGGGCTGCATCGGACAGGATGGGACGGGGATGAAGATCGGCACTACGATTCGCGCTTACCGGTTGCAGAAGGGACTTTCACAGGGAGACATCGAAAAGAAAACCGGCCTGCTGCGCTGTTATTTATCGCGGGTCGAAAACGGCCACACCGTGCCCTCGCTGGACACACTCGCCAAGATCGCTCACGCCCTCGACCTTCCCATTGCGCAGTTCTTCGCCAGCGACACACTGGCGCTGCAGATGAATACGCAGAACCTGTCTGACGACGAGTTGCGTTTCCTCACGCAGATCCGGCGCTACTCCTCGAATTTGAATGAGAGCGACCGCAAACTGTTGATGGCCATGGTGAAGAAGTTCGCCGCCACGGCGGTGAGATAGCGGCCAGCCTTCAGCTCGCAGCTTTCAGCATCCGGGTCCGGGCGCGCGTGAAAACGAGCCGCGATCGGCGAGTTCAGCCTCGCGGCAGTTGCGCCAGATAGAACCCGAAGAGGACGAGCAATAAGACCGTGGCTGCTATTGTCAGGCGGATTCTCGTCAGGAAGACGGCGCGAGGCGAGCCAATGCGCGGTACCATTGGTATCGCAAATAGCAATCCGCACAAACAGCCGCCGATGTGCGCCGGATTATCGATGGCCACGCCGGTGAGCCTAGAGCCGATGTTGACGGAAAGACCGATGACTAGGTTGATGGCGGCAAAATAAATCACAGACTTGCGCAGGCGCTTGAGCTCGTACTCAGGAATGGGTAGGCGCCTGGATTTGAGCAGAATGATCAGCGCGCCGGCGATGCCGAAGACGGCGCCGGAGGCTCCCGCGCCAGCCGGAAACACTCCGACATCGTGGTATTTCATCCAATCCGAGTAGGACGACGACCAGTTGACCAAGGTGGAAAGCAGATTTCCTGCCGCACCGGTGAGGATGTAAACCGCAAGCAGCCCCACCGAGCCCATCAGCGGCTCGGCCAGCAGACCCAGGTTCCACAGGCACCACATGTTGGTGGCGATATGAATAAAGCCTGCGTGCACGAACATGGCGGTGACGATGCGCCACCATTCTCCGTAGACGAGCACGTTGCCCGCCCTGTCGGCGCCCCAGTTCATCAACTGGTCGACAGTGGGGCTCCACATGCTCACACCGCGAAGCGCCATCGCCACATACACCGCGCAATTGATCCCCACAAGCAGATAGGTGGCCGGGGCGGAGGCCCAGCGACGCCGCGGGCGAGGCTGCGGCGCGTAGTTGCTCTGCGGAGGAAGAACCTCCGGCGGGTTGCTGGTGGGGGAGCTGCCCATATCAACAACTTTAAAGCATCGGCGGGTGAGAAACGCATCAGGATCGGTGTATTACGCCTGCTAAATCGGACTGGCGGGATTCGGTGGTTCCATCAACCCCATTCTGGCGACTGGGGCTTCCGCATATCGCCCGCTCTGCGGGCTTTCCTTTGTCGCAACGCCGCGCCCTTTACAAACGATTGCTTCTGAGCGTCGCTAGCTTATCCGCAAGTGACTTGAACATGCCGATCCGATTCACAGCCCGGCGCGGAGCTTCGATGTAGTCTGGAGTTTGGTGCTCGGTAGGTAGCGGCATCCAAGGTTCAGATTCGCGGATTCCTACATCTCATGATCGAGAGGTGGGGCACCTCAGAGTTGTGCAGGACCAAGCTGTTAAGAAAACTTCATAGGGAATGAAATGGGAGAGGGATTGTGAGTGCGGCGGCAAAGGCAAGCGGAAGCGGCGCGAAAGCGATTCACCGCGCGTTAATTAGTGTGACCGACAAAACGGGACTGGTGGAGTTTGCGCAGGCGCTGGCGAGCTCCGGTGTGGAGCTGATTTCAACGGGCGGGACCGCTCGGGCGCTGCGCGAGGCGGGGCTCACGGTCAAAGACATCAGCGATCTGACAGGCTTTCCCGAGATGCTCGACGGGCGGGTGAAGACTCTGCATCCGCGCGTGCATGGCGGGCTGCTGTATATTCGCGGCAACGCCGAGCACGAAGCGGCGGTGAAAGCGCACGGCATCCAACCCATCGACATGGTGGTAGTGAACCTCTACGCCTTTGAGAAGACCGCTGCACAACCCGGCGTGGCGTTCGGGCACCTGATCGAGAACATCGACATTGGCGGGCCGTCGATGGTGCGCTCGGCGGCGAAGAATTTTGAAGACGTGGCCATTGTGACGCGCGTGGCGGATTACGCGGCGCTGACAGAAGAGTTGAAGGCAAATAGCGGGGCTTTGACGCGCGGCACGCGCTGGCGGCTGGCAAAGCAGGCCTTCGCGCTGACCTCCGCCTACGACGCGGCGATTGCGGGCACGCTCGAAGAGATTGCCGACGCACCCGCGCCAGAGGCTGCCGCGGCGTTCGACGCGGCGTCGCTGCCTGCCACACTGCGCATCAACATGCCGCAGGCGCAGGCGCTTCGTTACGGCGAAAATCCTCATCAGCGCGCGGCGCTGTACGCCGATGGTTCCGGCCGGGGCATTGCGGGCGCGCGGCAGCTCCAAGGGAAAGAGCTCAGCTTCAACAACCTCGTGGACCTGGATGCCTGCTGGGAACTGGTGCAGGAGTTCGAGGAACCTGCGGTCATCATTGTGAAGCACACCAATCCCTGTGGCGCGGCGACGGCCGCGACAATTCTCGAGGCCTACCATAGAGCACTCTCAGCCGATCCGGTATCGGCCTTCGGCGGAGTCATCGGCATCAATCGCGAGGTGGATGCTGCGGCGGCGGAAGAGATCGCCAAGCTCTTCGTCGAAGCCATTGCGGCGCCGGCGTTTTCCAGCGGCGCGCGGGAGCGCTTTGCGGCGAAGAAGAATCTGCGCCTGGTGGAAGTGAAGGCAGCGCCGGCAAAGCCCGTGGTCAAGCAGGTGTCGGGAGGGTTGCTCTTGCAGGACGCCGACAGGGCCAAGGTGACGGAGGCGGAGCTGAAGGTGGTGACGTGGCGCCCACCCACGGCCGAAGAGCTGCGCAGCCTGCTCTTTGCGTGGCGCGTCTGCAAGCATGTGAAATCGAATGCGATTGTTTACGCGCGCGACGGGCAGACGCTGGGCGTGGGCGCGGGGCAGATGAGCCGGGTGGACGCGGCCAGGTTTGGCGCCATGAAGGCCGTGCTGCCGCTCAAGACTCAGGAGGGGGGCTGTGTGGCGGCGTCGGACGCGTTCTTTCCCTTCCCCGACGGACTGGAGGCTGTGGCCGAGGCTGGCGCCACGGCGGTGATCCAGCCCGGTGGCTCGGTGCGGGACGAGGAAGTGATTGCGGCGGCCGATGAACTGGGCATGGCCATGGTCTTTACGGGGATACGGCACTTCAGGCACTGATTGGAAGTTAGCGGGGTTAGCGGAGCTGCCTCGGGCCGGGGCCGAAAGCGTGCGCATGGCCGCAAAGGTATTAAGGGCGGCAATTTGGGGGAAATCGCGGATTCCGCCGCGCATACGAGACTATTCGCGCGTAAAATCGTCTTTAACGGTAGGCAGAGTTGCTGGGATTACTGCCTGCGCCGCGCTTCCGGCTTTCGCGAGCGTTCGACACGCTTTGCCGGCTTGGGAATTCCCTACATGATGACAAAAATGACTGTAATTCCAATCCTTGGGCGCACGATTGCCCCCGTCCTTTTGCTTTTGATCCCGGCAGCAGCCGTTTGCGCGCAAAACGCCCCCGTCACGGGTGCCCAGGCAACCCCGGCGAAGACGCAGCCGGCGCGGGGAACCGACCCTCCCAGCTCGGCTGCACCGGCACAGGCCGCTCCCGCGAAGACACCGGCAGTCGATACCAGCACTTCACCTACGAGCCCGGCTACGGCCAGTACTGAGCCCAACCGCGCTCAGGCGTACTATCACCTGGCGCTGGCCGGCGTGTATGAGGATGACGCCATCTCCGACGGCCGCACGGACGAGGTGAACAAGGCCATCGAGGAGTACAAGCTGGCACTCAACGCCGATCCCGATTCGGCGGCGCTGGCCGACGATCTCGCCGACCTCTATTTCCGCGTGGGCCGCGTGCACGATGCCGAGGTGACGGCGCGGATGCTGCTGAAGAGTTCGCCCGACAACATTGACGCGCACAAACTGCTGGGGCGCATTTACCTTCGCCAGTTGGGCGAGGGCGAACAGGCGAACGCGGGCGCCACGGCGCCGGGCAACTCGCAGGGCAATTCTCAGAACCAGGTGCTGGACGAGGCGATTGCCGAGTTCCAGAAGATTGTGGCCCTGCAACCAAAGAGCGTTGAAGATCACATGGTTTTGGGGCAGCTCTACACCGTGAAGCACCAGCCGGAGAAAGCGGAAGCGGAGTTCAAGACCGCACAGGCGATCGAGCCCGAATCAGAGGACGTGGTGTTGAACCTGGCGCGGCTCTACGCTGAAAGCGGCAACATGCAGCAAGCGGTGAAGGCGATTGAGGCGGTCCCCGTGGACGGGCGCTCGCCAAAAATGGAATTCACGCTGGGCGCACTGTATGACCAGATGAAGCAGCCCAAGGACGCCATCGCGGCTTATAAGCGCGCAGAGGATATGGAACCCGGCGATTTGCAGACCGTGGATGCGCTGGCGCAGGCGCTGCTCAACAACGATCAACTCGACGACGCGCTGAAGCAGTACAAGGATCTGGCCGAAGCCAGTCCCGACGATGCCGAGCCGCTGATTCATATCGCCGAGATCGAGCGCAGGCAGGGCAAGTATGAAGATGCGCTGACGGTCGTCCGCAAAGCGCGCAAGATGGATCCCAACTCACTGGAAGCGGGATTCAACGAAGGGCTGCTGCTCGACATTCTGGACCGTCTGGACGAAGCCATCCAGGTTTACCAGGAGATGGTGGATTCCCCTCAGGTCTCGCACGCCAACGGCGCGTATACCGAAGAGGAGAAGAACAACCGCAGCATCTTCCTGGAACGGCTGGGAACGGTGAGCCTGGAAGAGAACAAACTGGACCTGGCAATTGGGGCATACCAGAAGATGATCGATCTGGGCGGCAGCATCGCGGTGCGCGGCTACCAGGGCGAAATCGACGCGTATCGCGGCGCGCATGAGTACGATAAATCGCTGGACGTGGCCAGGAAGGCTGTGGCCGCCGATCCCAAGGATCGCGACCTGAAGATGATGCTGGCAGGAGAGCTCGCCGACCAGGGGCATCCCGACGAGGGTGTGGCGATGGCGAAGAGCCTGCTGGAAGGAGCCACGCCCGAGGAGCAGCGCGGCGTTTGGCTTGCGATCGGGCAGATCAACGTGCGCCTGCACCGCTGGAAGGATGCCGAAGACGCGATCGACAAGAGCGAGCCGCTGGCCACCAAGAAGGAAGACCGCACGTATTTGTTCTTCATGCGCGGCGAACTGGCGGAGCGGCAGAAACACTACGATCAGGCCGAGCAATCTTTCAACCAGGCGCTCGCGCTTGATCCTGAGAATGCCAATACGCTCAACTATCTGGGCTACATGTGGGCCGACAGGGGCGAGAAGCTGCCTGAAGCGCTGAAGATGATTCGCAAGGCCGTGGACATTGAGCCGATGAACGGCGCGTATCGCGATTCGCTGGGCTGGGTCTACTTCAAAATGGGCGAGTACGAACTGGCGGAGGATAATCTGCGCCAGGCGGTGAACCGCGACCAGACCGATCCCACGGTGCACATGCACCTGGGCGATTTGTACGAAAAGACGGGACGGATCCGGTTGGCGGCAGCGCAGTGGCAGCTATCGATGGACGAATTTGCCAAGTCGTCGCCTGCCGACATTGAGCCGAGCGACGTGGCAAAGGTGCAGAAGAAGCTGGAGAGCGCGCGCGAGAAGCTGGCCAAAGAGGAAGGCGCTCTAAATCAGACCAAGCCGGAGTAGGCGCTCCCATGCCGGAGTGGTGCACGCTCACGGCGTCGGAGAAAGTGTTTGAGCGAAGGCCGCAGAGACCAATGCAGGCCCTTCGCCTAGTCCCGGTACACCGGGACTAGCTCAGGATGACATTCGGGTCTTATCGCCCAAGACTACTGCGCGTGCGCAGCGGCGGCTGTCAGGAACACATCCACGTTGCTCTTATCCACGAGCGCCGTACCGGTATCGATGAAAGCCGGATAAGGCGCAAATGCGTCGATGCTATAGTCCTTACCGAACTGCGTGGGCGGATCATGATAGATCTCGTCCAGCGCCTTGAGGCCGATGAAGCCCATCGTGAAGGGCTTTTGCACGATCGTGGAGTCGATCGTTCCATCCTTGATTCCGTTCAGCGTATCGGGATTGACGTCCCACGCCACCACGACGCGAGTGTTGTCGCCGCTGCGCTTCACGGCATCGGCCACCAGCTTGCCCGAGACGGAATCGAGACAGACAAAGGCATCGACCCTCTTGGCGCCGGTGAGAGCCAGCAATTGCTGGGTGCGGTCGAACGCCACGGTGGTGTCGCCCTTGATGTCGACGACGTCAACGATGTTGATGCCGGGCCGGGTGGCGAAGACGTCCTTGAAGCCCTTCAGGCGCTCTTCGGTGTTTGGCTGGCCAGCGATGGTATAGAAGACCACATTGCCTTTTCCGCCCAGTTTCTCGATGATCCGGTGACCGCCCAGGCGGCCGGCCTCCAGATTATTCGTGCCGATGAAGTAGAGCCTGCGGCTGCCCGCGGCGTCTGAATCGATGGTGATGACAGGAATGCCGGCATCGATCGCCGCATCGATTTCCGCCGTTAGCACAGAAGCGTCGGAAACTGAGATGAGAATGCCGGCTGGCTTGGCCGCAACCGCGTTCTTCAGTTCCGTAAGTTCAGCCTGCGGGTCGTAGTTGTCGGGCCCGGCTACCTTGGCTGTTACCTGGTACTGCGCCGCCGCCTTCTTGAATCCCGCGACGGCGGTTTGCCAATAACTGGATGCCATGTTCGAGCCGACCAGGTAGAAGACCTCTTTGACCGAGTGTCTTGCTTCACACCCCGGGATCAATACCGCTGCCAGCGCCGCGAGTGCCAGCGCCATTCCCTTCATTGGTTTCATGGTTTCCTCCCCCTGAAGCGGGAACTGATGTGAGAAGTTTTGCCTGGACCGGCGGTGGCCATTGCGGTCATACGCCAGCCCCTATGGAAATCCGGCAGGATATTACTCTCGTGAACCCAGCATTGTCCATCCTGCGGCATACAGGCCTTTTGTAGCAGCCGCGACGTGTCTGGGCCCGTGATACAGGGCACAGTGGCGCATCCCTTGCGCCGCAGTGTCCCCTTTTGCGATATAACGAGACCAGACCCGATGACTGTGCCCAAAAACGAATCAGCGGTCTCGCTGCCACCCGGAGTTGCCGCCAGCGGCCGGGCCGACAGCGAACTGGTGCGCCGCGCTAACCCAGAGCCGCCGCACGCCTATCGCACGCCCTTCGCGCGCGACGCTGCGCGGGTTCTGCACGCCCGCGCCTTTCGCCGCCTGGCCGGGAAGACGCAGGTGTTCACCCGCCTGCCCGCTGAAGGACTTTCCGATCACTTTCGCAGCCGCCTCACGCATACCCTCGAAGTGACACAGATTTCGCGTACCGTAGCTGCGGCGCTGGGACTGAATGCGGACCTTGTCGAAGCCCTTGCCCTGGCGCACGACATCGGGCATCCGCCTTTCGGCCACGCCGGCGAGAAGGCGCTGGGCCACGCGCTCCGCGGCCATGGCCTGAGCTTCGATCACAACCTGCACGCGCTGCGCATCGTCACCTGGTTTGAGGAACGTTATCCGGCCTTTCGCGGGCTCAATCTCACGCTCGCGGTCCGCGAAGGCATCGTGAAACACTCACGCGATTACTCCGTTGCGGAACATCCCGAGCTCAAGGAGTATCTCCTCGAAGAGCTTCCGCCGCTTGAGGCACAACTGATCGACCTGGCTGACGAGATTGCGTATCTGACCGCGGATCTCGACGATGGATTGGACTCGGGCATCATCGCGCTCGAGCAGGTGCGCGAAGCCGTGCCTCTTTTCCGGGGCTTCCACGATGCCGCGCTGGCCAGTTACCGCTCCGCGGCGCCCAAGGTCGTGGTGTATGAAGCACTGCGGCGCGTGTTGAATGTGCTGGTCACGGATTTGATTGAAGAAGTGCGCGCGCGCGTCACTGCGCTAGGCGCGACCACGCTCGACGAGATCCGGCACGCACCCGAACGGCTGGCCACCCTCAGCCCGCGGATGGAGGCCGCGCGCATGGGGATGAAGGACTTTCTCTATGCCGGCCTTTACAACTCTCCCGGCCAGGAGCACGTACATGCGCAAGCAGAAAAAGTGATTGTCGAACTCTTCGCTTTCCTGATGGCCGAGCCGGGGCTGATGCCGGAGGACCACCAGGCGCAAATTCCGACGGAGGGTTTGGCGCGCACCGTGGCCGACTACATTGCGGGTATGACCGACAGTTACATTGTGCAATTGTGGGAACGATGCGGGGGCGGGTAGGTCTTGCGCATTTCGCGACTATTTCGCGGGAAGAAATTCGATGCGTGCCAAATCTTCCACGCTCTTGAATCCATAATCGGCGGTCACCAACACATGGCCGGGGGAGTCCATCGCCAAATCGACCGCAAAAGCATCGGCGTATGCAATGTTGCGATCGACCTTGATGTCGGCGGCGTGGATTGCGCGTTCGGCACTGGCCGGAACGACTTTTGCCTCGCTCGGCAAAAGACTGTTCATGATGCGTACTTCTCCAGTCGCACCAAACCGCTTCCGCAAGTTTCCCGCGACCTCGCCCCACTGAACCGCGGAGATGCACACTTCGACGCGCCGCTCAACACAGTCTCTCAATAACGACTTCACGCGATGGCAACCCGCTCCTTCATCGAGGAAACGGATGAGAGCCGACGAGTCGAGAACGTAAACAGTCATTGGCTTGTCTTACCAGCCCTCTTCGCGCAGCTCCCGCTCTCGCTCGAGACGGCGATCTTCGAGAAGAATATCTGTCCCCGAAGGTCCGCCCGCAGTGTATCCGCACATCTCGTCGATCTTGCGCAGCTTTGCCGCCAGTGTCTCGGGATCGATGACTACCCGCGAGCCCTCCTGACGAATGGCGACGCGGGTCCCGGCTCCGATCCCGAGCGCTTGCCTGATCGCCGCAGGAATCACCAATTGGCCCTTCGTGCTGACGGTTGTAATGATCTCTTCCATGGCTTACATTCTAGCATAAGTAAGACTAAATCAGAAGGTAAGATAATATCCCCACGTAAGACTGATCCTTACGATCTTACTTTTGGCCGAACGTCTTACTGAACTGTCCCCTGCGGCCGCAGGCGCCGCAGGTCGAGGGCGCATTGCACCGCATTCTGTGCGTTGAGGCGCAGATTGTCGGCGGCGGCCCAGAGCCACAGACGCGACGTCTGACTGGAGTTGCGGCCCACCAGCTCCGGACGCAGACGCACCAGGACATCGTTCTGCCCTGTGGCCGCCAGATTCGAGGGTGAATCCGTATCCTCGAGCACCAGCTCGATGTGCTCGCCGGTCAGCGCTTCTTCCAGGGAGACAATTTCCACGGGCCGCTCGAGCTCGACGGCAATGGAAAACGCAAGGCCATGGAAGACCGGCGCGTGAATGACCTGCACGGCCAGGGACGGCCCGCGGCCGGCGGTGAGCGCTTCATAGTGACGGCGAATCCGCGCTTCCACGTGAGGCAGACTGACTGTGGCGTCTTCACCCATGCCGCCCAACAGGTTGAACGCGATCTGCGCATCGTAAATGCCGTGCGGCACTGGCTGGAAGTTGAGCAGGTTGACTGTCTGCTGATGCAGCTCGTCCATGGCGGTGCGCCCGAACTCGCTGGCCGGCTCAAGAACTGTGGCCGCGGCAAAACGGATGGGGGCAACCTGCTGTAGCCGCTGGAGCAGCAGGGCGATGGCGATGACCGCGGGATGCGCCGGCACCACGGCAGGAGTGAACAGGTCGACGGCCGCGGCCCCAGTCCCCAGCCAGGGAGCGCGGATCAAAACACCGGTCTCCTGATCGAGTGCGCCGGAGAGATCGAGGACCGTGGAACCGGAGCGAAGCGCTTGCTGCCAGTAGCGGCGGGTAAGGCTCTCGGAGCCGCAGAAAAAGGTGAAATCGGCGCGTTCGAAGGCTTCGGGGCCGATGACCTGTATGAAGGTGACCTCGTCGCCCACCTGCTCAAGCTGGCCCTGGTTTTCTCCTTCGTCGAGAAGGGCAAAGTTGGAGGCGGCAAGCGGCGACTCGGAGAGAACGTCCTTCAACTCACGGCTGAGCAGGCTCGATGCGCCGGCGATGGCAATTCTGTACACAGGCATCCTCTGTCTGGAAATGGACTATGGTGTCCCGGGGTCTGGCCCGGTTGTGGCTGCGGCGGGAGCTGGCGTGTCGGTTGGCCTTCTTCTACGGCGACGACGCTGCCACCCATAAGCCGCGCGCGCCCAAATCCCCGAGAACATATACACGAGCGCGACCAGGAACAAGCTGACGCTCGAGTACCGGAGCACGATGTAGGCAATGAGCGCCAGCACCAACAGCAGACGGAAGGGATGGCTGCGGGAGAGATTGATCTCCTTGGCCGACCAGAAGCGCCAGGTGCTGACCATCAAATAAGCGGTGAGCCCAACCAGGATGAGCCAGGGGACGGCAATGTACCAGTAGACGTTGGGAATTCCGTAGCAAAGGTGCACGCTGGCGGCGAGCAGGCCCGCGGCTGCGGGAATGGGCATGCCCACAAAATACTTGCGGTCGGGGCGGCCGGGGTTGCGCGGCTGCGGGTTGTGGCTGATGTTGAAGCGCGCCAGCCGCGATGCCCCGCCGAGAAGAAACAGGAAACAGATAAAGGCTCCGGCTTGCAGCAGATGCATGTGCAACTTCGCATTCAGCGAGTCGGGCAGAAAGTGAAATCCCCAGACGAGGGCCAGCAGGCTGGGCGCCATGCCGAAAGCGACGATGTCGGCCAGCGAGTCCAATTCCCGGCCGAAATCGCTGGTGGTGTTGGTCATGCGCGCAATGCGCCCATCGAGCGCGTCGAAGGGAATGGCGAAAAGGATCGCGATCGCAGCCCAGTCCAGATGCCTCTGCGCGTCGCCGCTGATGGCGTCAATGGTCTGGGTGATGGAAAAGAAACCGGCAGCAATATTTCCTGCGGTGAATATCGACGGCAACAAGTACATACCGCGGCGCAGGCGGGGATACGGCTTGGATTTGATCTGCGCAAGATCGAAGTGGTTCATGCGCGCTCTCCCGACGGAACAGCAGCGAGCACGCTCGAGCCGCCTTTCACGCGATCTCCCACTTTCACCCGCAGCTCAACGTTTGCCGGCAGCAAAACATCCACCCTGGAGCCGAATTTGATGAGCCCCACGCGCTGGCCGCGCTCGACAACTTGCCCCTCGGCGCAATGGCAGACGATGCGGCGCGCCAACAGTCCTGCAATTTGCTTGAACGTAATCTCGAAGCCAGTGTCCGCACCCTGGCCGCGCAGCGTGACGACGTTTTGCTCGTTGCGCTCGGCCGAAGCCGGGTTCATGGCGTTGAGGTATTGGCCTTTCTGATAGTAGACGCGGCTCACCGTGCCACTGATGGGCGCACGGTTTACGTGCACATTGAAAACGCTCAAGAAAATGCTGATGCGCCGCATAGCGCCTTCAGGGGTGGTGATGGATGCAGTTTCTGTGACCAGGCCGTCGCCAGGAGAAACAATCAAACCTTTGCCGGTGGGAATGGTGCGATGAGGATCGCGGAAAAACCAGAGGAAAAACGCCGCCAGAAGTACCGGGGCGATGCCCCAGCCCCAGGCGCCTGTAAGCCAGGTAAGCGCCGCGGCCACAGCTAATAAGCTGAGCGAATAAATGTAACCGTCACGAACCATTGTCCCAACGATTATACGGTGCTTCCGGGCAACGGCTCGGCGGGGCAAGGCACTTGGCAAGATACATATCGGGCACACACTGCACAATGGAACGCCGCGGGGGCGTTGCGCTGGGGAAATTGAACCGTCAAAAGCCCTTAACCTTGCGATCTGGCTCGCGATCTAGGCCACAGCCAACTGACGCCGTTCGAGCGCGAAGATCAGATCCTTGGCGTGCAGTTTGAGTTTCTTGAGTCGCACTTCCTCAAGCTGTTCGTCTTCGGTGAGGTAGGGCTTTTGAAGCAACTCTTCCAAACGCTGAGCGTAGCGGCGATGTTCGGCGTGCAGGCGATCAAGCTCACCGCCCAGCGTGGAACCCTGTACTTCGTCCATCAAGCACCTCCGGTGGCGACTCAGTTTGGACTGTCTGCCGAGACCGCCAATTTTCTTAGAACATCTACATATATCGCCATAAAGGTGGAATCGGCAAGCGGCAAAATCACAGAAGGTAATGGAAGCCTGTGGAATTCAGCAAGGGATTTAGCGGAGCTAGCGGAGTTAGCGGAGTTGGCGGGGTTAGGGCGGATGGTCCGGCGGCCATAAAAGGCTCTACGCAAGCGGGAGGTGCATGAGAACTGCATCTTCAATCGGATCTGCATAATAGCTCGGCCGGAGACTGGTCTTTACGAAGCCGAGGGCGCGGTAAAAAGCCAGCGCCGGATGGTTCGAGGCGCGCACTTCAAGCTGAAGCTCGCTCACACCCGCGGCCTTGAGTTCGGCGGCCAGCGCCTGAAAAATACGTTCGCCAAGGCCAAGCTGTTGGCTCTCCGGGGCGACGGCGATCGTCTCCAGCTCGGCCTGCGGGGGCAGGAGGCTGGCGACGGCGAAGCCGAGGATGGGGCCGGGCCGGGGGCCTGCCCCCGACGCACCAATGACCAGGGCGATGCGGCGCGGCGTGGATTCCGGGTTGATGGCGTTCAGCCAGGCCGAATTGGGCCAGTGCGGCGCCAGCGGAAGATTTCGAGCGATGGCCAGTACGCGATCGAGGTTGGCAGTGGTCATGCGCCGGATTTCGACGCCTTCGAGGGGCTTCATGCGCCCGTCGATTCTGAGGCTGCGGTTGGGTCCGCAACCGCCGCCTGGGCGGCAACATCGGCGCCGAAGATCTCGGCGTCGGAACGGCGCAGGTAGTGGCCATCGAGCAGAGCCAGGTCGACTGCCGCGCCAGCAATTAGGCGCGCCTCGCCGGGACGAAGCGCGTCCGAGGCGAGAGGTGGGGACGTGGTGACGAGCTGGGTTTGCGGCCAGACGCGGGCCAGCAGGGCTGCGGCGCTTTCGTCGCAGACTGCGACGCGGGTGGGAATGGGATGGACGGCGGCGAGTTGGTTGGGGCCGGCCAAAAGCTCAACCGGCGCCGAGCCTGTGCGGTCCAGACGCAGGTACACTTCGTCGCGATGCGCATCGAGCGCTGCCGAGGGCACACCGGATTTACGCGAGAGAACTTCGAGCCGCGAAATTGCGACCACCGGGATTTCCGCGCCTTGGGCGAGGCCCTTCGCAGCGCTCACGCCCACACGCACACCGGTAAAGCTTCCGGGGCCGTTCACGACGACGATTGCATCGAGCAGCCCAAGATGTAGGCCAGCGCTGCTCAGAAGGTCGGCGACCGCAGAGATTAACGTGGCCGAGTAGGTGCGCCCGGCGAGTTCGATTTGGCCAAGAATCTCCAGGTCGCGGCCAGGAATCCGCCCCAGCGCTACCGAGCCCGAAGGGCCGCAGGTGTCGATTGCGAGCAGGAGCGGAAAGTCATGCATGATGGCACATTAAACAGCCGCCAGCGCCTGATCGAGATCGGCGATCAGGTCTTCTTTGTCCTCGATGCCGATCGACAGGCGGATGCGGCCCTCGTTGATGCCCATTTTGCGGCGCACTTCCTCGCTGACCGAGCCGTGCGTGGTGGTGGCCGAGTGCGACGCCAGTGATTCTACGCCGCCCAGTGACTCCGCGTTGAGGAAGATCTTGATCGCGGTGAGGAACCGCGCCGCTTCCTCGCGCGACTTGAGCTCGAAGCTCATCATGGAGCCGAAGCCCTTCTGCTGTTTCACGGCAAGGTCGTATTGCGGATGGCTCTTGAGGCCAGGATAAGCGAGCTTCGTCACCTTCGGGTGCGTCGACAGGAACTCCGCCATTGCGCGACCGTTTTCCTCGTGCTGCTTGACGCGCAGAGGCAGCGTCTTGATGCCGCGCAGCACCAGGAAGCACTCGAAGGGCGACATTACGCCGCCGGCGGCCTTCTGGACGAGCAGAAAACGATCCTTGTGCTCGGGCTTGGAGCCGATAATCGCGCCGCCGAGGCCGTCGGAGTGGCCGTTCAAATACTTCGTGGTCGAATGCATCACGATGTCGGCGCCCAAGGCCAACGGGCTCTGGAGCGCGGGCGAGAGAAACGTGTTGTCGACGCTCACCTCGACGCCGTGCGCGTGGGCGATCTTGGCAACGCCAGCAATGTCGGTGAGTATCATCAGCGGATTGCTCGGCGTCTCGATGTGCACGAGCTTGGTGTTGGGCTTCATGGCCGCTGCAACGGCTTTGAGGTCGCTGGTGTCGACGTACTCGATCTCGATGCCGTAGCCGCTCACGATCTGGTCGAAGAGGCGGACGGTGCCGGCGTAGACGTCGCGCGAGCAGACAATGTGGTCGCCTGAGCGCAGCATGGCCACGAGGGCGGAGATGGCCGCCATGCCGGTGGTAAACGCATGACCACTTGTGCCGCCTTCGAGCGCAGCCAAGGCCGTCTCCAGGCGATCGCGCGTGGGGTTGCCGGCGCGGGAGTAGTCCCAGCCGCGGTCCGAGCCGATGCCGGTGAGTTCAAAGGTCGAGGAAAGGTAAACGGGCACGTTCACCGCGCCCGTCAGCGGGTCAGGGTGCTGCCCGGCATGGACGGCAAGGGTCGAGTATTTGTATGGGGACATGGTCTTAGCTTTTAGCTGCTAGCTCCTGGCTTCTAGCTTATCGCGGCGAACATGGAAGCAGCCCAGCGGTTTTCTGCCAGCGGCGATTTGCGCGGCGTCAAATGCAGTTAAGACCGTCAGGTTGCGACTGGCAAAACAATTCTCAATCGTCCGTGAGCAAAAGGTCACATAAACTGGCTGCGGAACACCGCCTTGATGTGCTCCAGGCGTTTTTCGAGCGCCGCGGTCTCTTCTTCAAGCCCCAGCCGCCGCGCCAGCCCGATGGCGTCGTAAAAGCACTCCTTGGCGTCGCTGTAGTAGGCGGCCGCACTGCCCGGGGGATAGGCGTCGTACATGTCGTCGTAGGCCTTCTCGCCCATTGCCTTCAGGTGCGCAAGTTGCTCCAGTTGCGCAGCGCGTTCCATCTCATCAGCCATTGGTCTTCTACTTTCCCGCCGCAGCGTGGCCGACCGGACGCGGCGCCGGGAAGTAGCCGGTGCGCGTGCGCACCGTGAGCTTGCCCTCGCCCTTGGACTCGGCCGTTACGTCCACCTTGCGGAATCCCGGAACCGAAATCGGCTTGGTGGAGTGGTAGCCGATGGTGTACTGGCTGCGAATGTCGCGCGCCACTTCGGCGGCAATCTGATCGACCTGGTCGATGGACTTGGGGAAGAATGCCAGGCCCCCGGTTTCCTGCGAGAGCATTTCGAGGGCGCGGCGCGCGTGGCGTACCTCGGCGCGGGTCATCTCAGGGCCGAAGAGCAGGCCGATCGAATAGATGACGGGGCCGGAGAGTTGCTGCACGCGGTGGATGGTCTGCTCCAGGTCAAGGCTTGAGGCGTTGTCTTCGCCGTCGGTGATGAGGATGAGCACCTGCTTGGGACGCTTGGCATCGGCTGCCAGCTTGTCGGCCGAAGCGGCCACGGCGTCGTAGAGCGCGGTGCCGCCGCGGGAATCAATGTGCGAGAGCCCGTCGCGCAGCTTCTTGATGTCGGCGGTAAATTCGCAGTCGATGAAGGCTTCGTCGGAGAAGTTCACGACAAAGGCTTCGTCCTGCGGATTCGAGGCCTCGATCAAATCGATCGCGCTCTTATTGACCGAGGGCCGCTTGAGGTACATCGATCCAGAATTGTCCACCACCAGTCCCATGGACACGGGCAGATCGGTGTGCTGAAAGCTGATGATGTTCTGCTTGACCCCGTCCTCCATGACCGTGAAATCGTCTCTGGTCAGGTTCTCGACAAGTTGCGAGCCGCTGAGCACGGTGGCATTCAGCACCACCTCTTCCACGTCGGCATGAAGCAGGTAGCCTTCGCCCTTCTTTTCCAGGCTTCCAGTGGACGGCACTGGGGGCGTGGTGTCGGGCGAGCGTACCGGGTCGGTATCCTGCGTGAGCGCGGGCGACTGCGCGGCCGGAGGCGCGGTTGCGGGAGCATGAGTCTGCTGGGCTGGGAGCAGAAGCCCCGATACGACGAAAATCGCGGCAAAAACCGCCTTATTGCAATGGCGCATAGTACCCGGTACGAGCATAAACGGTGAGCGGAGGCAGTCCCGGTGGAGGGTTCACCTTTACCTTCACTTTACGCCACTTGCCGTCGCGGGTAAGGTCCTTGGGCTTGTAGCCGATCACGTACTGGTTGCGCAGCTCGGTGGAGATCTTCTCGGCAATGTCGCTCATCTCGTCCACGTCGTCCACGCGGAACATGCGGCCGCCGGTGGCGGAGCTGATGTCGTCGAGTAGCTGCGGACCTGTGCGCTCCTCGGGGGTGGGCGCATAGGGATCGAAGATTCCAATGGAATAGATCTCCACATCGGCTTCGCGCACCTCAGCCCGGACCTCGCCTTCGGTGTAGCGCGAGCGGTTGTCGCCGCCGTCAGAGACCACCAGTAGCGCCTTGCGCTCGTGGTGGGCATCCTTCATCTTGGCCAGCCCATAGTAGATGGCGTCGAGCAGCGCGGTGCGGTGCTCGGCGTGCTTATTGGCCAATGCCGCCTGAATCTGCTCGACGGAGCTCGTGAAGTCCTCAATCAGCTCCGGCCGGTCGTTGAAGCCGATGACAAAGAATTCATCCTGCGGGTTGGCGGTTTTGATGAACTGCAAGATGGATTCCCGGGCGCGGATGAGCTTGGAGGTCATGGAACCCGAGAGATCGAAGATGATGCCGATGGAGACCGGCGCGTCTTCAGAGGCAAAGCTCGCGATATGTTGCTCGCCGTTGTTCTCGTAGATCTGGAAGTCCTCTTTTTCGAGGCCCGTGACCAGGCGATTCAAGGGGTCGGTGACCGTGATAGGAACCAGGACCATATCCACGTTCATGCGGATGAACGATCCGGGGTGAATGCGGAGCGCGGCGGGACCGGACTCGGGACCTGCTTCAGCGCCTTTTGGCTCGCCTGCCGGCGCGGAGGTGCTGGCTGGCGGCTCGACGTGGACTTTATTGAGCGGATCTTCCTGGGCGTAGGCCCGCGCCAGGCACAAGACAGCGGCCAGCAGAGAGAAACCCAAGCGGCGGCAGACCAGGGACAGGTTGCCGTCCCCGTTGCGGTGAGCACGTTCTTGGGGAAGCATCTTCATGCGGCACCAGGAGCGATTGAAGGCGATATTACCACTAACGGCACGTCTCTGCTGTCCGCAGATCGTCCTTCCGACATCCTGCTTTTCGATATACGCTAACGCCGACCGGGAGTGGCGCTGGGATACAATCAAGCCTGAACGCCCCGCTCTGCCACTGCCGGAAACGGCTTGGCGGGGCACAAAATCCACCTTTTCAATGGCGGAGTTCGACCTTCCTCATGGCTCGCATCTATCCTTTTCGCGCCTGGCGCTACAATCCCTCTGCGGTCCGCTTAGCCGACGTGGTCACGCAACCCTACGACAAGATCTCGCCGGCCATGCAACAGGCCTATTACCAGCGCAGCCCCTATAACCTTGTCCGCATCATTCTGGGACTGCCTGAGTTATTTGACGCGGAGAAGGGCGAAAACGTCTATAGCCGCGCGGCGCGGGATTTTCGCGCCTGGCGCGAGCAGGGCGTGCTGATCCAGGAGCACGACCCCTGCGTGTTTGCCTACGCGCAGCGTTTCCAGGTTCCCGGAACCGATATCGTGAAGGAACGGCGCGGGTTTATCGCGCTGGGCAAGCTGCAGGATTACTCGGAAAAGGTGGTCTTTCGGCACGAGCAGACCCTTTCCAAGCCCAAAAGCGATCGGTTGAACCTGCTGAAGGCCACGCGGGCGCACTTCGGGCAGATTTTCATGCTCTATTCCGACCCCTCGGGCAGCGTGGAGAAGAATCTCTACGACGGCAATGGCGCGGCCGACGCCGAGATCACCGACGAGTACGGCGTGTTGCACCGGCTGTGGCGCGTGAACAATCCCGCCACTATCCGGCTGCTGACAACCGCAATGGATGACAAGAAGCTGATCATCGCCGATGGCCACCATCGCTACGAAACCGCGCTCAATTATGCGAAGGAGCACGGGCACGCGACTGCACAAGCCGAATCGAGCGTGGCGGGACTGCCGCAGCCACCTTATCCGGAAGCCGCGGTGATGATGACCTTTGTGAATATGGATTCGGACGGCCTGGTGATCCTGCCCACGCATCGCGTGGTGCATAGCCTCGAGGGTTTCGATCCCGCGGCGTTTGCCGCCAAGGCCGGGGAATTTTTTGCCGTGGAAACGCTGGCGACGGGCGATGCGCAAAGCTACATCGGTGCGTTGACCAATCAGGCCGGCACAGCTTTTGTGGCCGTCACGCGCGGCGGCGATTATTTGCTGCGGGCAAAACCGGGAGCCATGGCGAAAGCGCTCGCCGATGTGCCCGAACGACAGCGACAGCTCGACCTGACGCAGTTGCATTCCATCGTTCTCGACCGGCTGCTGGGACTGGACGCGGAAAAGGTGCGTGAGCAGACGAATTTGCGCTATCTGAGGGACGCGGGCGAAGCCGTGGAGCAGGTGCGCAAAGGCGAGGCCGACGTGGCGTTCCTGACCAACCCCGTGACCATGGAGCAACTGCGCGAAGTGGCCTTTGCGGGCGAGGTGATGCCGCAGAAATCTACCGACTTCTTTCCCAAGCTGCTGAGCGGCCTGACGATTTATGCGCTGGATTGAGAGGAGTGAATCGATTGAAATGAGTGAAAAGAGTGAAATCGATAGCCGAGAATTGAAGGAACACACAGTTTGCGGCGCGCACGCGGTGTGCGGAAGGAGATCGGGAATACGCAATCGCGGCAGTCTATCGGGATCCACTCTTTCTCATTTCACTCATTTCACTTTTTTCACTCTCTTTACTCTCTTCACTTCTCACTCTGTCCTGGCACAAGCCCCTCCCGCTTCCGCCCCCGCGACAAAATTCGTGGTGGTGCTCGACGCGGCCCACGGCGGCGACGACCTTGGCGCGCGGCTCGGCGACCAATCGGAAAAGGACTACACGCTGGCGTTCAGCGTGAAAATGCGCTCGCTGCTGATGGCGCGCGGCATTTCCGTGGTCACGACGCGCGAGTCGGGCGCAGACGTGGATGCGAATCGTCGCGCCGAGATCGCCAACCGCGCCAATGCCGCGGCTTGCATAGATCTGCATGCGGCGTTTGTAAGCTCGAAGAGCGGCCCGGCCGTGCACCTGTTCATTTCTTCTCTTCCCGCCACGGCAGACGCGCGCTTTGTTCCTTGGAAGACGGCGCAGTCGGCATGGATCGAGCGCAGCACCGAACTGGCCGGCGCGTTGAATGCGGCGCTCACCCATGCTGGCATCACGGTGACTCTCGGCCGTACCGCGCTGCCCGCAATCGACAGCATGGCCTGCCCTGCCGTCGCGATTGAAATTGCGCCGCAGCGTCAAACAGTCGCACAGGATGCGGCGGGTGCAGGCGATACAGGGTTCGAAGCGCAGGTAGCCGAGGCCCTGGCGGCGGCGTTGGTGGAATGGCGCGCGGACGGTGGACAATCCGGAGGGCAATCCGGAGATGGGCGGCCGTGATTCCTCGCCACCAAACCGTGCTGTTCGTGATCCTGCTACTGGCCTCGGTCATCATGGGCGCGGTGCTGTGGAACCAGTTGCGGCGCGCGCACGAGCGCCTGCTGCGCGGCCAGGATCCAGCGCCTACGCAGGCGCCGCTGGTGGCTCCAGCGGAGCAAGCCACACTGATGGTGGCGAACGATGGAGATAATTCAATCAACTCGCGGATTTTGACTTTGCCTCTGCCGGAGAATCCCGAGGCTCGCGCGCGGGCCGTGCTGGGCAAGTTGCTCGATCTATACGCTACACCCGATGCCACGCATCCGGTTCCCGGCGGCGCCAGCTCCATCGCACAGGTGTTTCTTGTTCCAATCACGGAGGGCAGTGAAAAAGCCTCGCCCACATCGCCGCAGCTTGCCGTGGTGAATCTGACCAGCGCGTTTGTGGCCGGCCATCCCTCCGGACTTCAGGCCGAGACGTTGACCGTTCTTTCCATCTGCGCCACGCTGAACGCCAACATGCCGAGCGTGACGCAGGTGCGATTTCTGGTGGACGGCCAGTCGCGCGCTACACTGGCGGGGCACGCCGACCTGACACGCACTTATCCTGCCGCCGGAACGGCTCCGCAGCCATGATCGCCGCGCCCGGCTATGGCTGTTTCCATTCCATCGGGTTCGCAGTATCATGGAGCTGTAGCCATGCCCAAGTCGGTTTACATCACTGCGCCCCGGCCCACCTCCGAAGAGGTGGCGAAGAGTCTCGGCATTTCCAAACGTCGTCAGAGGGAGATAAACGCAATGGCCGAGGAGCTCATTAGGCAGTTGCGCGCGAAAGAGAGAGCCGCAGAGAGCACAGCCGTCGAACCGGAAAAGAGGCGGAAGCGTGCCTCCGCTGCCTGACCCAAACGGCGTATTCCTGAATATTCCTTACGACGTAGAGTTCTCCGGCCTTTACATCGCCTATATCGTTGGGCTATTCCAACTGGATTTGGTTCCCCATATTGCATCCGAAATCCCGGGCGGAAAACGCAGACTCGACAGAATCTTCGAGCTCATCCAAAGCTGCAGATATTCCATCCACGATCTCTCCCGTGTTGAAGTGAGCGTTTCGCCGACCGCCGTGCCACGATTCAATATGCCTCTCGAATTGGGCATGACCATCACGTGGGCCAATCTTCATCCCAAGAGCCATATCTGGTCCGTATGGGAGTCCGAGCCCTATCGATTACAGAGATCGGCCAGCGATCTGAACGGGACCGACCCGTACATCCATTCCGGCACTGCAGAAGGCGTCCTCAGCGAACTCCGCAACGCATTTCGACGTGACCGCGCCCCCTCCGTACCGCAAATGCTGACGGTTTATGGTCTTGTCAACAGTGCGGTCAATTCCTTTTTTGTCCGGAATGGGACGCGTAATCCATATTCGGGAGGCGTCTTCCGCGATTTGTGCTGGCTGTCCCAGAGTCTTGGAAATTTCTATCCACCGGCAAAACCCACGACCTAACTTCTATGACCACTCCCACCATCGGCGTCTTCGATTCCGGCTTTGGCGGATTGACGGTGCTGCGCGCGCTTATCGAGCGGCTGCCGCACGCGCGCTTCGCGTTTCTCGGCGACACGGCGCGGCTACCTTACGGCTCGAAGTCGCGGCGCACCATCGCGCGCTACGCTGCGCAGAGCGCGCAGTTTCTGGTGCGCGAGCAGGGCGCGGAGTTCCTGGTAATTGCCTGCAACACGGCAAGCGCACTGGCGCTCGACGCCATTCAGGATGCAGTGCCGGTTCCGGTGCTGGGCGTGATCGAGCCGGGCGCGAGCGCAGCGCGCAAGGCTTCTGCGACGGGCGACGTGCTGGTGATCGCCACGGAAGCCACGGTGCACAGTCACGCTTACGCGGCGGCATGCCACGCGCAGGGATTGCGCGCCCTCGAGAAAGCCTGCCCGCTGCTCGTGCCGTTGGTCGAGGAGGGATGGACGGACCATCCCGTGACGGCCGAGATCATTGAGATTTATCTGAACGAGCTGCGATCCGAGGCCACGGCCCACGGTCTCAGGCCCGATACGCTCGTGCTGGGCTGCACCCATTACCCGCTGCTGCGGCCGCTGATTGAGCACGCGGTGCGGCCGGGAGTGAAGGTGATCGATTCGGCCGAAGCGGCGGCGCAGGCCGCGGTCGAGCTTTTTAACGGGCGCATCGCTCCGGTGGCTGCGGGCGAAACTACCCAGACCGAGGTGCGTTGTTTCGCCACCGATTCGGTGGAGAAGTTCGAGCGGCTCGGCTCGCGGTTTTTGGGGAGGCCGGTGGGGCACGTGGAATTGATCGATCTCGGCGGGTAGCGACGCTATGGGACGCGGAAAAGCATCGAGCAACCCCCGAAATTCACTCTGATATTCTGACTATTGGCGGCGGCTCCGCCGTTTTCCCCTTTGGATTAAGCACTCGGAGGAACGAACTCAAACATGATTAACCTGGCGGGCAAGACAGCCGTGGTCTTCGGGCTGGCGAACAAGCGCTCGATTGCCTGGGGCATCGCCCAAAAACTTCACGAGGCCGGCGCCACCCTGGCCATCTGTTACATGAACGAGCGCATGCGGGCCGAGGCCCAGGACCTTATCAACGAGCTCGGCAATGCCAGCGGTTTCCAGTGCGACGTGTCGAACGACCAGGAGATCGCGACCCTGTTCGCGGCGCTCAAGGAAAAGTACGCGAAGATCGACATCCTGGTGCACGCCATTGCCTACGCGCCCCCCGAGGAGCTGAAGGGCGAGTTCATCAACACCAGCCGCGAAGGCTTTCGCATCGCGCACGACGTGAGTGTCTACTCACTGATCGCCGTAAGCCGCGGCGCTTTGCCGTTGATGACGGAAGGCGGCAGCATTATCACGCTCACCTATTACGCCGCGGAAAAAGTGGTGCCGCACTACAACGTGATGGCGCTGGCCAAGGCCTCGCTGGAGTCTGCCGTGCGCTACCTGGCGTACGAGCTGGGCCCGAAGAACATTCGCGTCAACGCCATTTCCGCCGGGCCCATCAAGACGCTGGCGGCGCGCGGCGTGGGCGCACTGGGCGACATGCTCAAGTCGCATGCCGAGCGAGCGCCGCTGCACCGCAACGTGGACCAGGGCGAAGTTGGCGGCACGGCGCTCTACCTGGCCAGCGATCTGGCCAGCGCCGTTACAGGCGAAGTCATCTACGTCGATTGCGGCTACAACATCATGGGGTTCTAGCCCGCATTTCTCACGGGCGCATTTCTGATTGCGGTGACGATCGAAAGGAAAAGTGTTGGAAAGGCCGTCTTTTCATGGCATAACTACGTTGTCTGAGCGTAGTGATTGCCGTTGGGAGGCGGCCTTTCTGATGACAGAGTGTAAACAAGAAACGTTCGCATTTACAGCTCATTTTTCGCGCCGCGTGGAAGCCGGATTCACGGCCGGTCAAGTGTCGAGCGACGGCGGTTCATTGCTGTTGCGGGAGACAGACCGCAAGATCAACCTGCTGGGCCGTCTGGCGGCATGTTTTAGCGATGGCCGTCGGCCTCTGCTGGTCAAGCACCGGTTGCCGCAGATGCTGGCGCAGCGCATCTACGGGTTGGCGCTGGGCTACGAGGACCTGAACGACCACGAGCAGTTGCGTTCCGATCCGCTACTGGCTCTGCTCAGCGGCAAGCGCAAACTGGACGAGCCGCTGGCTGGTAAGAGCACGCTGAACCGGCTGGAGCTGGTGGGCCGCACGGGACGCTATCACAAGATCGGCTACTCGGCCGATGCCCTGGACCGTCTGCTGGCGGATCTCTACATCGAATCGCACGCCACGCCGCCCACCCAGATCGTGCTGGACCTGGACGCCACCGACATCCCGCTCTACGGCCATCAGCCGGAGCGGTTCTTCCATGGCTACTACGATAGCTACTGCTATCTGCCGCTGTACATCTTCGCCGGTGACCAGTTGCTGTGCGCGCGGCTCAGGCCGGCCAACCAGGATGCGGCTGCGGGCAGTGTGCACGAAGTGAGCCGCATCGTAACGCAACTGCGTGAGCGCTGGCCGGAAGTGAAGATTATCCTGCGCGCCGACTCCGGCTTCTGCCGTGAAGAGCTGATGGGCTGGTGCGAACACAACCATGTCGATTACGTCCTGGGCCTGGCGCGCAATCAGCGGCTTCAGAAGATCATCGGCGCCCAGATGCAGCAGGCGCGTGTCCTTCATCGGAGCACCGGCAAAGCGGCCCGCGTCTTCGCCGAGTTCAACTATCAAACCAGGAAGAGCTGGTCCTGCGCCCGCCGCGTGGTGGCCAAGGCCGAGTTCCTCGACAAGGGCCAGAACCCGCGCTTCGTGGCCACTTCGTTAACTGCCGAGCAGTGGGCCGCGCAGGACCTGTATGAGAAGTTCTACTGTGCCCGCGGCGAGATGGAGAACCGCATCAAGGAACAGATGCTCCTGTTCGCCGACCGGCTCTCCACCGACGAAATGCCGGGCAATCAACTGCGGCTCTACTTCTCCGCGCTGGCCTACACGCTGATGGAAGCGCTGCGAAGGCTGGCGCTGAAGGGCACCGCGTGGGCCCAGGCGCGAGTCGATACCATCCGTCTCAAGCTGTTCAAGATCGGCGCTGTCGTCAGCATCAGCGTGCGCCGCGTGATGCTGGCAATGAGCAGCGCTTATCCCTGGAAAGATATCTACGCGGCAGCCTTCCACGCCCTGCGCTGTTGAAACACGCTGCGGTCGACCCACTCAACTTACCCTTCAGTCCACGCCGTCGGGCTGGCGGAGCCTTGCGCAAAAACCAACCGGCGAAGACCCCCGCAGCCCGCCCTCTGCCCGAAAGCGCCTGCAGCGCTCAAACCAGCAGCCAAAATCGCGAAAACACACCCGCCGCAAACGCAAATCTGCCACGAAATCAGTGCCCGTGAGAAATGCGGGCTAGCGAGGCCGTATGGGCGTGGCGAGACCTGGGGCTTGCGCATGGCTGACGACGGGAGCACGCCGATTGCTATCGCCGCAGCGACGTAGAGCCGGCGCGAAGTTCGAAAGCCGCTCTACAGCGGGTCTTTTGAAGTAAGCAATCCAATATGGTCCGCGCCTGCGCCCTTCGCAATGTCCATGACCTTCGCAATCGTCGCAAAGTCAAGATTGTCGTCCGCCTTGACGAACATGACTTTTTCCGCCCGCACAGAGAATATCGAACTCAGGCGATCCCCCAGTTCGTCGATGCTCACATCGCTCCGGTTGATGCTTTAGCTCGGGAGTCCACTGTGGGCATTGATGATTCGCACCACAATGGGATTTTCAGGGGCCTGATTTGGCTTCGCGGATCGCTGCGGCAGCGCTGCCGCAAGGCCGTGAGGCAGGACCGGAGAAATCACCATGAAGATGATCAAAAGCACCAATAGAATGTCGATCATCGGCGTCACGTTGACTTCACCAAGCAGTTGACCC
>Ga0302156_10000426_pt1 | contig 40368 bp, 38 predicted proteins | sample I_Bog_N3_2_FD_193503 | JGI IMG/M metagenome (GOLD analysis project Ga0302156, IMG submission 193503) | Peat permafrost microbial communities from Stordalen Mire near Abisko, Sweden - I_Bog_N3_2 | ecosystem: Environmental > Terrestrial > Soil > Wetlands > Peat | place: Sweden: Abisko, Stordalen... | reverse complement strand
GAATGTGCTGCGTTCCGCCCGGGAAGACACTTTTCTCGGTCGGCAACGAAGCTGCTCAGTAGCGGTAGCTGAGACCCATGCCGACAACGTGGCGGGCCTGCAGATCGACGGGAGCCGTTCCGGTAGGAGACGGGTTGGGAAAAGTATAGGTCGGGGCCGATCCGATATTTCCCGCAACCTGGCCGATGCCAATATCGAATGCGAAGTGCGGTTTGTCTATCTGGGTGATGCGCACTGCGTAGTCCATCGTGGTGGGTATGTCAGCCTTGCCGGCCACGAGCGGAAGGCTGGTATAAGAGGCGGCGCCTAGCCCCTTGCTGGTTCCCGGCTCCTGGGTAAAGCCCACCGAAGGCACAGCCACGATGCCATGGCCGAGGGGCAGTGGAATGCCCAGCCCGCCAAAGATCCGTCCGCCAAAGCGCGTGCTCTGGCCGCCGATGCCGAAGATGGTGGCATTGGTGGCCTTCCATCCGAAGTTTGCCAGGAAGGGAACCGGCTTCTTGGCCCAGGTTTTGGTGACGGCAACGTAGACGTCGCCATTGGTGTAGGACTTCGCTGCGGGGATGGCAACCGTTGGGTTACACAATCCCTCCAGGTACGCTCCCGTGTAATAGCAGTAGGCATTGTTGGCTTCCGTTGCGACAACGGCCGCTTCGCCGGTGACAAACTTGTCGCCAGTGCGAACCAACCCACCGACGGCCACGCCCGGCGTCCAAGGGCCGAACTGGCCATCGTTGATAGCCACGACCTTGCCGTGAAAGATGTTCATGCCGCTGGCATTCCAGAGCGCACTGAAGCCGCCTGGGATCACAGATGCCGACGGGGTTCCGGAACCGCTATCGCCGAACTGATGCACGCTGCGCGTGTAGCCGGCCTCGGCGCGGCCGTAAAAGGCTTCCGTGATGCTGAAGGTCTCGATATTTCCAATGACTTTTGCGGCATCAATGTAGTGGACGCCGATGGCGGGGTGAGAAAACGCTTGTCCCTTCTCCATGTAGACAACGTAGGCTGTGGGTGTCAGAAAGCCACCGGTTTGGCCCTCGAGCGTTAGGTACTGGGCGTTGAGATGCGCGGTGGCAAGCGTGGCGACCGTGAGGAAGCCGCAAACTGCGAGTCTGTGGATGATGCGAAGATTCACGTGTTTTCAACTCCATTGGAGGGCATTCGTATGCCTCCGGTGACGTTCAGAAGTATTCTCCTTTTAACACAAAGAAAGCAGACTCGTCTGCAAGTTTGTTTGGATGGTAGACTCAGCCCATGCCCCGTGGTCTATTTATTACGTTCGAAGGCCTGGATGGTTCCGGTAAAACCACGCAAATCAACCGTCTGGCCGCATGGCTGAAAAAGCGCGGCCGCGGCGCTCTCATCACGCGTCAGCCCGGCGGCACGGCGACCGGCGATCGCATTCGTGCGCTGGTTCTGGATTCGCGCTCGGAGGGCCTGGCGCCGATGACGGAGATGGCGCTGATGTTCGCCGCCCGCGCTCAGGTGATTGCCGAGGTTGTGACGCCGGCGCTGGTGGAGGGCGAGATTATTCTCTGCGACCGCTATACGGATTCGACGGAAGCCTACCAGGGCGGGGGACGCGAGTTGGGCTCGGAGATCGTTCTTGATCTCCATCGCCTTATCTGCGGCGGACTGCAACCCGACCTCACGCTGCTGCTGTTGCCCTCGCTGGAGCCTTCACTGGCCCGCGCGCGGCGCCGCAACCAGCGCGCTGTCGAGGAGAGCGGAGAGGACGAAACCCGCTTCGAGCAGGAGCAGGATGCCTTTTATGGCCGTGTGTGGCGGAAGTACCGGGAGATTGCCGCACGGGAGCCGGGGCGTGTGGTTCTGATCGAGGGCGATTTGAGCATCGACGAGGTTCATGCTCGGATTGTGGAAACGGTCGCCGGGCGGTTGGCGGAGTTGGGCGCGGGAACGCCGGCGTAGCTGTTCTTCGACCTCGCACTGCACGATATAATTTAGTGGAAGATAGGATGTTTTTAAATTTAGTTTGTCAGCGAGACCCTCATGAACCCCATTCGCATTGCTTTGCTTGCCGCCGTCACCGTTTTTCTTGCCGCGCCTCTGCTTTCCGCGAAAGACCAGCCCACCGAGTACACCATCAATAAGCAGTTTGAAAAGCTGCGCGCTCTTCCAATCGAACAGCGTCCACCGACCACCATCAAGATCGCTGCCGACATTCGCACGCTGTCTGCGGACTCGCGCAAAGTGGAGTTGGCCGACAAGCTTGCTCATGCGGTCACTGAAGGCGATCAGGGCGCTGAGGCTCTGCAGGCGGTGGCCGATACGCTTTCGCAAGCGCTTGCGCAGTCGCCCGTTCCCGCCAAGGGCGACAAGCCGCCGGCGGCCTACCTTGACCTGGCCGGACTTGTCCGCTACGAGGGCGTAAAAGCAACCCTGAATGATCCTCTTTTTACCAAAGCCAGGCAGACGCTGATCGACGATGACGCCGAGCTTGAAAAGGCCGACTTCACACTCAAGGACATGCACGGGAACAAGGTCACGCTCTCGGAACTTCGCGGCAAGATCGTGCTGATCAACTTCTGGGCCACCACGTGCGTGTCTTGCCACCGGGAGTTGCCCGCTCTCGACCTCATTTACACCAACTTCCAGTCCCAGGGGCTGGTCGTTCTCTCCATCACCGATGAAACGGCCTTCAAGGTCAACGCCTTTATCGCCCCAACGGGCTATCACCCGCCGGTCCTGCTGGATCCCAACAGCAAGGTGCACGCGCTGTTCCACGTGACCGGAGCTCCCAGGACCTTCGTTTTCAATCGCCAAGGCAAGCTGGTTGCCGAGGCCATCGATCAGCGCTCACAACGCCAATTTCTCGCGATGTTGTCCGGGACCGGTCTCCACAACTAACCATTTCCGCACAAAACCGGGGCGCCCCGTCTAAACTGAGGCGCCCCGCGAATTGCGGCAGGTTCGGAGAGGCCCGCGCGATTACACTTTTACAAGTGAGCAGGGGAGATCCATTTACGCCGCAACTCGGCCTCAATTTTGAGGAGCCGCTATCTTCTCGCCGCATCTGGCCGGTGCGCGAGCTGGTGGGCCAGGTGCGCGAACAGGTGGAGCGGGAATACGGCGACGTTTGGGTTGAAGGCGAGATCTCGAATTTTCGTCCGGCGCCGAGCGGCCACGTTTATTTCACGCTGAAGGACGCCGAGGCGCAATTGCCGGTGGTGATTTTTCGCCGTCAGGCGATGCTGCTGCGCTTCCGCCCCGAGGACGGCCTGCATGTGCTGGTGCGCGGTCGTGTGAGCGTCTATGAGCAGCGCGGACAGATGCAGCTGGTGGCCGAGGCCATGGAGCCGGTGGGCGCGGGTTCGCTGCAACTGGCCTTTGAACAGCTCAAGACGCGACTCAAGGCCGAGGGCCTCTTTGATGCGGAGCGCAAACGGCCGCTGCCGGCCTTTCCGCGCACCGTGGGCATTGTCACTTCACCCACTGGGGCGGTGATTCGCGACTTTCTCAACATTGTCTCCCGGCGCCACTCGGGCCTGAGCGTGCTGATTTACCCGGTGAGCGTGCAGGGCGATGCCGCACCGGAAGAGATCGAGAGCGCGCTTGAGGAACTCAACGCTTCCGGCCTGGTGGATGTGATTGTCGTGGCTCGCGGCGGAGGGTCGCTGGAAGATTTGGCGGCCTTCAACAGTGAGCGTGTGGCGCGCGCGATTGTGGCGTCGCGGTTGCCGGTGGTATCGGCCATTGGTCACGAGACTGACTTCACCATCGCTGATTTTGTCGCCGACCTGCGTGCGCCCACGCCCTCTGCCGCCGCCGAGTTGATTACCGAGGCGCAACACAAGATTGCCGAGCACCTGTCCGAGCAATCGTACCGGCTGGAACGGGCCGTGCGCTTCCAACTGCTGCAAGCCCGGCAGCGCCTTACGCAAGTGCCTGTCAACCGCGCCGAAGGTCGCATGAATACGCTGCTCAACCAGCTCGGCCAGCGTCTGGATGACCTGAGCTTCCGGCAGGGAGCCGCGATCAGCAGCCAGCTTCGCCGGCGTCAGCTGCACATTGCCGACCTGACAGCCGCCGTTCTGCGCCACAATCCGCGCCAGGAGCTTGGCCTTGCTCGCGAACGGCTGGCAGCTTGCCGAACACGCCTCGACCGCTCACTAGAACGAACGCTTCATCACTCGACGGCCAGCCTGAGCGCACTCGATGCGCGGCTACGTTCGTTGTCGCCGCTGGCCGTGCTGGAGCGCGGTTATGCGCTGGTGCTCGACGCCCAAGGCAAGCTGGTGCGGACAACAAATCAAATTGCGGCGGGCGACCAAGTCACCACGCGCCTCTCCGACGGCGAATTCATCAGCCGCGTGGAGTCCACGAGAAAAATCAGGAAGTGAGACTATGACCGCAACAGGCGTACGCAAGCTCTTCGGCACCGACGGCATTCGTGCCGTGGCGGGCGAATCTCCGCTGGACCAGAACACGATCTTCGCCTGCGGGTTGGCACTGGGGCACTCGCTGCGCAAGATGGCGGCCGAGCCCAAAGTGATACTGGGCCGCGACACGCGCGAATCAGGCCCATGGATTGCCGCCACGCTTGCCGCGGGCTTGCGCGAGACGGGAGTGCGCGTGGAGAGCGCGGGTGTGATCACCACTCCAGCCGTCGCATTCCTGGCGCGCACGCACGGATTTCAGGCGGGCGTGGTGATCTCCGCCTCGCACAATCCCTGGCGCGACAACGGCATCAAGCTCTTCGGCGGCGACGGCTTCAAGCTGGCCGATGCGGTGGAATTGGCCATGGAGGACGAGATTCTCCATCACGCAGCAGAGATGGAAATCCAAGGCGCCACACACGACACGGCAACTCGGACCGTGGTGGATGACAACGCTGCTTTCAAGGCCGACTACATTCAATTCCTCATCGACTGCGTGCCGGGGCTCTCGCTGGCAGGGTTGCGCATTGTGGCCGACTGCGCGAATGGAGCGTCGGCCGCGGTTGCCCCCGAACTTTTCCGGCGGCTTGGCGGCGAGGTTGTGCTGCTGAACATCAACCCAGACGGGCGCAATATCAACTTGAACTGCGGCGCGCTTCATCCGGAGCTTGTGGCCGCAGAGGTGAGCGCGCGCGGGGCCGATCTCGGCCTCACCTTCGACGGTGATGCAGACCGCTGCATGTTGGCCGGCACGAAAAACAACATCATCAACGGCGACGCGATTCTGCTGATGGCCGCGCGCGACCTGAAGGCGCGCGGGCTGCTCACCGGAGATTTGGTCGTCGCCACAACGATGTCAAACATGGGCCTGGAAGCGGCGCTCAAGCGCAGCGGCATTCGCATGTTGCGCGCGCCGGTGGGCGACCGCTATGTGCTCGAACAGATGCTGGCGCACCACGCGGCATTGGGCGGAGAGCAGTCGGGCCACATCCTGTTGCCGCATCTGGCCACCACGGGCGATGGGCTGCTAACAGCGCTTGTTATTTTGGATTTGATTGCCCGCTCGGGGAAGAGCATTGACGAATTGACAGCAGGCCTGAAGGTTTTTCCGCAGGTCATTGTGAATGTAAAAGTGCGCGAGAAGAAGCCGCTGGAATCCATTCCGGCCGTCGTCGCGGCCATCCGCGCAGCCGAGGCAGAGCTGGAAGATTCGGGGCGCGTGGTGATCCGCTACAGCGGCACCGAGGCCCTGGCCCGCGTGATGATCGAGGCGGAGAGCGAAGAGGCGATGACGCGTCACGCCAACGCGATTGCCGATGCGATTCGCAGTGAACTCGGCGTGTAATTTGACTGAGCAAAGACATCGCAGGGCAGGGGCGCCCCGAGACACTTATTTCAGATCGCGCCAGTTGGGACCGAAGCCCAGGTCCGCGACCAGAGGCACGCTGAGCTTGACTACGCCCTCCATCTCGGCGCGGACCAGGGCTTCAATTTCAGCAGACTCAGCGGTGGGAACCTCGAAGAGCAATTCATCGTGGACTTGCAGAACCATGCGGGTTTTGAGGCCACGCTCGGTGAGCTTCTGATCGATGGAGATCATGGCCAGCTTGATGAGGTCGGCGGCGGTGCCTTGCAGCGGTGTGTTGATGGCGGTGCGCTCGGCAAATCCGCGCTGGTTGGGGTTGCGGCTCTCGATGTCGGGGATGGGGCGAACGCGACCGAAAAGCGTGCGCGAACTGCCTGTCTTGCGCGTGGCTTCCAGCGTCTTTTCGATGAAAGCCTGCACTCCCGCGTAGCGCGCGAAGTAGCGCTCGATGTAGGCGCGCGCCTCGGCTTGCGGAATGCCCAACTGCGCGGCCAAACCGAAGGGCGAGATGCCATAGACAATTCCAAAATTGACGGCCTTGGCGCGGTTGCGCGTCTGCTTGTCCATTTCCGCAGGCGACACACCGAAGACCTCGCTGGCGGTGAGCGTGTGGATGTCTTCGTTGTTTTGATAGGCGTGGACAAGGAGAGGATCGCCGCTGAAATGGGCGAGAAGGCGCAGTTCGATTTGCGAATAATCCGCCGAGAGCAGTTGCGTGCCCGGCGCAGAGGTAAATGCGGCGCGAATTTCGCGGCCCAGTTCAGTGCGGATGGGAATGTTCTGGAGATTGGGATTGATGGAGGAAAGGCGGCCAGTGGCCACTGCAGCAGCCTGGAACGTGGTGTGGACGCGTGAGTCAGCATCGGCCAGCAGCGGCAAAGCGTCGATATAAGTCGATTTGAGCTTGGATAAATGGCGGAATTCGAGGACGAGGCGCGGAACTTCGTGCTTCTCTGAAAGAAACTCGAGTACGTCCTGCGCGGTGGAGACGGCTTTGCCTTTTCCGCGACTGGGAGGCGCGGGCAGACCGAGATGAGTGAAGAGTACCTCGCCAAGCTGCTTGGGCGAGTTGATGTTGAAGCGGCGTCCGGCGAGCGAAAAAATCTGCTCGCCAACGCGGGTCAGTTCTGAACTAAAGCGCTTGGAGAGTCCGTCGAGCACGCTGAGGTCAATGCGCACGCCGGCTTGTTCCATGCGGAAGAGAACCGGCGCAAGGGCCAGGTCCATTTGATAAACGCGTTCGAGGCCAGCTCTTTCGACTTCGGTGCGCAGCGAGGGAATCAGCGCGCGAATCGCGACGGCGCCAGCGGCAAGCGTGGAGGGCGCGGGCTGCGAGTTGCGCGCGGTCACATCGGCGAGAGACTGCGTGGAGTGGGTTGGGTTGAGCGCGTAGGAGAGGAGCATGGTGTCGTCGACTTCGCCGCGCAATGTTACGCCTTGCGCGGTCAGAAGGTGCAGCGCCGACTTCCAGTCATGCGTTTGTTTGGGAATCGCGGCGTCTTCAAGCAGCGCTCGCAATTCCGCGGTGAGCGAAAGGCGCAATGCAGTGGCCGGTTCGGCGCAGACGCCCACGTTGAAGCTGGCTTGCTGGCTCTTTTCGGCGGCTTCGGCAACATCAAGCAGAGAGAGCGATTGCTGCGGTTCATCTTCTGCTTCTTCTGGCGCGGGCGGTTTGGTGTCGAGGGCAAAAGCAAAGCTGTGGGCACGCGCGGCAGCGTAAAACGCGGCGGCTTGGGCTTCTGCTGGCTCTTCGATGAGTTCGACAACCGTCGCTGTTTCTGAAGGCGCCAGTTCGCGCAGCATGGAAGTGAATTCAAGCTCAGTAAAAAGCTCGCGGCAGGCCTCAAGATCGGGAGGCAGCGTTTCCATCGCCGCGAGATCAAGCGTGAGCGGGACGTGACAATCGATCGTGACGAGTTCTTTCGATAAAAGAACAGCATCCCGATTTTGTTCGAGCGACTCGCGATAGCTTTTGCGCTTGACTTCGCTGACGCGTTCGAGCACCGCGTCCAGAGAGCCGAATTCAACGATCAAATCCACGCTTCCCTTGTCGCCGATGCCGGGCGCGCCGGGGATGTTATCGACCGCGTCGCCGCGCAGGGCCATCACGTCGACGACCTTTTCTGGCGGGACTCCGAGAACTTCGACGACCTTGGCGGGATCGAGGATGAGGTTGTCTTTTTGCGGGTTGAGAATCTTCACGGAGGGCGTGACCAACTGCATCATGTCCTTGTCACCGGAAACGATGAAGACCTCATGTTGCTCGTCGGCGGCCTCGCGGGCGAGAGTGCCGATGACGTCGTCGGCTTCGAATCCCTCGGCTTCGAGGATGGGGATACGCAGGGCTTCAAGAGCGCGGCGAATGTAGGGAATCTGGCGGCGCAGGTCTTCGGGCATGGAAGCGCGATTGGCCTTGTAACCTTCGTAGTCCACATCTTCGAAGCTCTGCGTCTTGCCGTTCCATTTGCGCAGCGGCTTCATGGCGCGGGCGCGCTCGTCGCGGAAGACTTCTCCGCTTACGTCGAAGACGGCGGCAAAGTAGCGCGGCTGAAAATCCTGGCGCAGCTTTTTGATCATGTTCACGAAAACATAGATGGCCGCCGTGGGAAGGCCCGAGCGCGTGGACATGGGCCGCGAGCGTTGCATCGCGTGGTAGGCGCGAAAGATGAACGACATGGTGTCGAGGAGGAAGACGGGCGGCTTGGGTTGGTCAGGCACGAAACGAGTTTAGCAGTGACAAGTTCTCAGCGGTCACTTTTTCGGTCCCCAGGTCCCAGAATCGAGACCTGGGGCACCCAACTAGGACTGTTAGGTGAAATGGAACCCGGCCCCGGAGAACCCCGGCCAAGACAATCGGATGTGGGTTGCCAGATTGCCGTCTCATCAATTCTTATGTGTTTATGCAGGAACAGCCCAACTCTACGGCCGCTCAAGATGTAGCTCGCGAAACGACGAGCGGGCTCCACTGGGCCTTTGAAAAAAGACCGATGTTTTACGATTTGGAGCGGATTTCCTCAGAGCGTCCCGACGACTTCGACTTCCTCACCGTCGATGAGGCGCAAGAGGCGATCAAGAAATTCCACTATGATGACGATTTACGCGGCCATGTGGTCTCGCTGTGTGACGCTCTCATGCGGATGCATCTAGACGATTTTTTTGTCCGGTGCGCCCCCAGTTCCACAGCAGAAGAAAAATCTGTCGTCTCTGGACTTGTACTCGTATATATGGAGTCGGGTCGCTTTGACCGAGTTAACTCCTTGATCAGCGATATCGCTCGGTACGGGACAACTGAAGCGTTGAAGAAGAGCACAAGGGTCGAGACGGGTGGCGCTTTTGGTCATATACTCTACGGGGCGCGTGCGGCAGTCGAGGTCCTCGTCATTCTGGTAATGATCGGATTCGTCGAGGCCGGGTTTCAGACCCTGGTAATGAGTTCACTTGCCCTCATCTATGCCGGCTTGGGTTTTGCGATTGCCTATGGAGGTCGGAGCAACGCGTTAAGCGCGTTCGATCAGTCTGCCAGCCTGCTGCGAATCAGGTTTCTTCTCAAAGACAGATTGGCTGATACAGATGTAATGCTCGAAGGGCAGGACAACCTCATCAAGTCAATTGGAAAGGCTGATGTTCGATACAAGATTTACATCGCAAGGAGTGCCGTCATCGAACTGATTTGCATTGTCGAGATTCTTTGGACGGTCTTTCGGGGCTGATTGCCGTGAGAGGAACGACTACGATGGTGATTTCGGAGCCAAATCCGTATGTTCTTTGCCCTCAGTGTGTCCAGGTGAACTACCTGAAGCGTGACAGCAATAGCGGTCTGGTGTCGATACAACTTCAAACTGGCAAAATGGAATGTTGCAATTGTGGACGCATCTGGACATATTCACGAGAGGATGTACTTCCCATCAATAGGTGGCGACACGGCTGGTATCCTCCTTATTTCATCTATTTGCTCGTGAATCTCAAAAAGGACCGGATATATGTCGGGAGAACGGAGCGGGGCCTGAGTGAGCGGATGTGGGATTATTGGCTGCTCTGCCAGAATTGGAAATACTGGCAACGCCAAGCTAAACGACCAAATGCATACTCAATGAAGATTGTTCGTGCAATGGTGGAGACTGGATTCAATGCATTCGACATGATCTTGCTGGAGGAGGGATCGTCTGGGGGAGCTTGGAGAGAGAAGCATTGGATATTTCGTCTTAACGCTCTTGATCCAGATATCGGCTACAATCACCGCGCATGGTGACTCCAAGTGTGTCCCACCCATGAATACCCACAAAGGAGGGTACCCCATCCACCAGGCACCCTAGAGTATGGCCTGAGGAATGAGATATCAGGCCAGGAACATGCAATCGCCGTAGCTAAAGAAGCGGTAGCTTTGTTCAACGGCATGACGATAGGCGGCCAAAACCGGCTCGCGTCCGGCGAAGGCGCTGACCAGCATGAGCAGGCTCGATTGGGGCAGATGGAAGTTGGTGAGCAGGGCAGAGACGAGGCGGAATTGGAAGCCGGGAGAAATGAAGATTTCCGTTTCGCCGGAGTGGGGTTCGAGCGGGCTGCCGGCAGCCTGAAGTGCGCAGTGCTCCAGCGTGCGGACCACCGTGGTGCCGACAGCGACGATGCGGCGGCCCTCGCTGACGGCGCGATTGATGGCTTCGGCGGCGGGGGCGGAGAGCGTGTAGCGCTCGCGGTGCAGATGGACCTGGTCAACTCGTTCCACACGAAGAGGCGCGAAGGTGCCGAGGCCAACGTGGAGAGTTAGACGCGCCACTTCGACGCCGCGATTGGCGAGCATGTCGAGAATTTGCGGTGTGAAGTGCAGCCCAGCGGTGGGCGCCGCCACGGAGCCGCGTTCGCGGGAGAAGACCGTCTGGTAGCGCTCGCGATCGGCGTCGGCGTCATCGCGGCGGATGTAGGGCGGCAGAGGGATGTGGCCGATGCGGTCGAGGACGGCGAAGAAATCGTCCACCGGCTTGAAGCGCAACAGGCGCTCGCCGAATTGGCCACGCTCAATGACTTCAGCTTCAAGTGCGATGCCGCCTGAGGGATCGGGGAAAACGAGGATCTCGCCGATGGCGACCTTTCTGCCCGGACGGACGAGCGCACGCCAGAGGTTTTCGCTCGATGATGGGGGATTGGAGCCCTTAGTTTCCCAAGTCCCCAAATGCGAGGGATCTGGGGCACCCGCACCCGAAATTTGTATTCCACTGAGCTTCGTGCTTTCCCAGGTCCGAAAATCCGGACCTGGGCCACCCAGTGTTTGTGGAGTAGCAGGCTCGGTGAGCATTACTTCGATCTTGCCGGATGGCTGTTTGCTTTCCCAGGTCTCAGAAGCGAGACCTGGGCCACCCGGCATTTTCACTCGGTGCGCGAAAAGGCGCGCGGGAATGACGCGGGTGTCGTTCAGAACCAGCAGGTCGCCGGGATTGAGGAGCGAAGGAAACTCGCCGAAAGCCCCGTCGCGCAAGGCTCCGGTCGAGCGATTCACTACTAACATGCGGCTCTGGCCGCGCTCGGCGGGAGGCTGCTGCGCAATCAACTCCGCGGGAAGGTTGAAGTCGAAATCGGATACGCGAAGGCCGGTCATGGCTTGGCCTTTCTTGCGTGTCCAGACTTTAAAAAATGTGCAGCGCTATCCCACCCAAGCCTCAAAAACAAAGACGCGGCGAGGGTGGGGCACCCAGTCTTGCTCCATTGATAGACGGAATCAGTACGCAGGCCGGTCATGGCCGGGCCTTCTTGAAGTAGTCGTAGGACCGCAGGCGCGCGCGTTCGATGGCGTCGTTTAGCTCCTGTCGCTTAAGCTCGAAATCTTCCGGCGCGAGATCGGCGGGGACGTGCGTCCACTGCGCCCAACTGACGCAGATGCGCGTGAAAGGCTTGGGCACCAGGAACTTATCCCAGGAACCGATGGTCCAGGCGTGTTCGGGTTGCAGATGGAATGCGCCGATGGGCGCGCCGGTCATCTGCGCCAGCTTGATGGGGCCCATTTTGGTTTGATAGATGGGGCCGAGCGGGCCGTCGGCGGTGAAGATGGCCGTGCGGCCGGTTTCGATGACGCGCGCCAAGCCGAGCAGTCCTTCACGAGCGCCACGCGAGCTGGAGCCCCGCACAGCATCGAAGCCGAACAGTTTGAGGATGCGGGTGATGAGTTCCCCGTCAAAGCTCTGGCTGATGAGGATTACTGCGCGGGAGCGGCGGAAGTAGACCGTGCAGGGCAGCACGCACTGATGCCAGAAGCAGTAGATATTCGGCGGTGACTTCTCCCCGAAAACGGTGGGCGTGACGCCTTCTTCGGCGATGACTTCAAAGCGCCAGGTGCGGCTGATGATGGAGAGCAGCGCCCACACAACGCGCGGAACCACGGCCAGCACAAGGCTCTGGACGAGGGTGAATCTCGGATGGTGTTCGGCGGTCACTCTTTCGATTCTAGCTGTATCGCAGCCAGCGCACGAGCTCGGGCAGCGTGGCGCGCTTGCCATACATGAGGATGCCGACGCGGTAGAGGCGCGAGGAGATCCAGAGCGTGGCCCAGATGGCGAGAATCAGCAAGCCCAAGGATGCGGCAAGCTGCCAGAGCGGCACCGCCTCCAAACCCATGCGCGGAAGCATGACATAAGGCGCGGTAAGCGGAAACAGAGTGGCGGCAACGGACCAGACGGAGTTGGGATCCTTGAGCAGAAATGGAAGGATGCCCATGCTGAGATAGAGGGGGATGATGGCCAGCGGCATGAATTTTTGCAGATCCTGCGAGGTTTCGCAGGTGGCCGCGAGGCCGGAGAAAAGCGTGCTGAAAAGCGCGAAACCCAGCACGAAATAGACGGGAAATAAAAGGCCCTCCATCAGGGAAAAGTGAATATCAAGATTGCCGGTGAGCACGGTCGCGGCCAGGGAAGAACCGAGAAACAGAGTGGCTGCCGCCATCCAGATGGCGATCTGGGTGAGGCCCACCGCTCCCACGCCGACCAGTTTTCCGGCCAGCAGATCGTCGGCGCGCGTAATGGAGAGCATGACCTCGAAGATGCGCGAATTCTTCTCTTCGATAATGGCGCGGGCCATATCGAGGCCATAGAGCATGATGGGCATGGAGAGCAGGAACGCCATCAGGACGGCTTTGTAAAAGGGCGATGACCCTTTGCTCTGTTCTGTCGCGCCTTGCTGGTTCAACTGGAGGGTCTCGACTGTGACGCGCTTGAGCAGCTCATCGGCCTCGGCCGGCTTGATTCCCCTGGCAATCATGCGCTCATCAATCAAGCCGCGGTTCAAGGCATTCTGCAGACCGCCGATATTGGCAAAGCCGCCGGACGAGAGCGAAGTATAAGTCGCGGTGACCGCTCCATCGGAAGACGTATTGATGGAGAGCAGCCCGTCGATGGATTTGTCGTGGACCTGCTTGAGCAGAGCCGCAATGTCCTCCTGGGTTGCCGGAGCGACCAGCTCGACGTCGAATCTGGGGTCCTTGTCGCTGAGCATCTCATAGCGAACGCGATTGGCAATCTCGGCATTGTCGGCGGCAATCGCCAGATGCTTACCGGCGACGGCTTTGCGGTCGGTCATGGAACTCCAGCCGAGCAGCGCGACAATCAGCAGCGGCACCAGCACCGTGGAAAACATGAAGGCTCGCCCGTGAATCTGTTCGAGGTACTCTCGCCGGGCAATGAGGAGGATGTTACGCATCGGCGTTGACTCCCACGGTTTGGATGAAAATCTCTTCGAGCGATGGCTCGACCAGTTCGAAACGGTAGATGGTCGCCATGGCTGCGGCTTCGTGCAGCAGCTTCTGCGCGTCGCCGTTTGGCTTGAGCGTGATCTCGGCGTGGCCGGAGAAGTTTTTCGCCTGCGCAACTTCGTCGCTATTGAGGAAGGCGGAGTTCCCTTCGAATTCAACAATCACGTGATTGCGCTCGTAGCGGGCCTTGATTTGTCGCAGATTGCCGGCCAGCACGGCCTTGCCGTTATTGATGAGGCAGATGGAGTCGCACAACTTCTCGACCTGGTCCATACGATGGGTGGAAAACAGAATGGCTTTGCCCCGATCCTTGAGTTCGAGCAGCGTCCGCTCGACCAGCACCGCGTTTACGGGGTCGAGGCCGGAGAACGGCTCGTCCATGACGATAAGTTTGGGGTCGTGGAGCAGGGTGGCAATGAACTGGATCTTCTGCTGCATTCCCTTGGAGAGCTCTTCGGTCCTTTTCGGCAGGGCGTCGGCAATTTCCATGCGCCCGGCCCAGTCGACGGCCCGCTTTTGCGCTTCCTCGCGGGCCAGACCGTGCAACTGGCCGAAAAAGATGAGCTGATCAAGGACCTTCATCTTCTTGTAGAGGCCGCGCTCCTCGGGCAGGTAGCCAACCTGTTCCAGGTTGCTGCGTTCGAAAGGCTTATCAAAAAGAGTGATGCTGCCGGAGTCGGGGACTGTGATGCCCATCATCATGCGAATGGAGCTGGTTTTGCCCGCCCCGTTCGGTCCCAGCAAGCCGAACATCTGGCCGGCCTCAATCGACAGGCTCAAGTCACTGACGGCAATCTTGTTCTCGTAGGCCTTGGTCACTCCCGCGAGCGCGACAACTGGCATGAAGTCTCCCGAAGTTCAACTTGAGGCTTGGCTTTCAGGTAAACCGAAAGGGGCCGGTCTGCCTGAAGTTTAGCAAACTGGCATAAAGCAGCTTACGCGAAGCTCGGGAAAGAGTAATATGCGAGAAGGCTCCATAAGAACTCATTTGCCGCCGCTGCCAGCCTGGGATACTCCTGTCTGGCGCGATACCGGCTTGTTTTTTTCCGTATTGGTCCGACATATTTGTCGGATTACCTGCGGAGAAGAACACCCGCGAGTGTCTGCAACATGGAGGAAAGATTGATCTAACGGCCAGCGGAGAGGGTAACCAAAGAGTACACCCCAGGGGCGAAAGTTCACAGTAGCCGGGGGAAGAATAATGTTAGCCTTGCTGCTGAGCCCGAATAGTGGTAACCTGTCGAGCACGGATAATAGTAACATTTCGGAGGCGTAAATGGTAACCTCGTTAGCAGTGGATGGTTACAATTTTTTCAAGGATGAGCCAGTGGACGAGCTAGCGAACGCGCCAGTGGACGCGCCTATGGACGCGCCAGCAACGAGGCCGCAGAGCATCCAGGAGCTTGACGTACGCCAGTCAGTTCTTGAGGACTTGGCCTTGAAGATCCTGTATCTTTCAGGCTCGCTCTCGATCTCCGAGCTTTCCGAAAGAACCCGGCTCAGCTTTGAAGTGGCCAAGGAGCTGTCTGCTCAGCTACGCGCGGAACTGAATTGCCAGGTTACGGGAGTAAACGGCTACGTTCCGCAGATTGCCATCACGTCTCAGGGCAGAGCGCGGGCGATAGAGCTGTTCTCGCAGAGTCACTATGCAGGCCCTGCGCCGGTGTCACTGCAGAGCTATGTTGAGCAGGTCCGGCTACAGAGCGTGCGGAGAGCCGAGATACACGAAGACGGCGTGCAGCGCGCTTTTGCGCATCTGGTCATTGGCGACGAAACGCTGCGGAAATTTGGTACGGCTCTGAACTCGGGCAGTTCCATATTTCTTTATGGGCCTCCCGGAACGGGGAAAACCACGATTGCCGAGACAATGTCGCGGGTGGTTGCCGAGGACGCGGTATGGATACCGTATGCGGTGGAAGTGGACGGCCAGATCATCACGGTCTTTGATCCGGCAATTCACAAGCGCGTGGCGGACGCGGAGCCGGCGACTCGGGACGAGCGCTGGGTGCTGTGCGAGCGTCCGGCGGTTCTGGCCGGTGGCGAGTTGACGATCGAGATGCTGGACCTGCAATTCAACCCGGTTACGAAGTTCTATGTTGCCCCGGTCCAGATGAAGGCCAATAACGGGGTTCTGATCATCGACGATTTCGGAAGGCAACGGATGCGGCCGGAAGACCTGCTGAACCGCTGGGTGGTTCCCCTGGATCGCAGGATCGATTTTCTCTCACTGGCAGGCGGAAAGAAGATCGAGATTCCCTTTGAAATGCTGGTCGTCTTTGCTTCCAACATGGATCCGGCGGAACTGGTAGACGCTTGTTTCCTGCGCAGGATTCAAACCAAGATCAGGATCGGCACGGTTTCGGACGCACAGTTCTGCGAGATTTTCCGCCGCGTTGCCGATCAGAATGAAGTGGGATTTGAGCCCGGCATACCCAAAGACCTTATCGATTTCATCCGTGGAACGATGAAGCAAGAGCTGCGCCAGTGTTATCCGAGGGATATTGTGAACCAGGTTCTCTGGGCCGCGCGCTACGAAGGCAAAAAGCCCTATTTTGATTACACGGCTATGGCGCTGGCGGTCGAAGCGTATTTCCTGGCCAGACCGTGAGAGGTGGGGCGTAGGACGTTGAAATCGTCGATTACCACCGCGAGCGGAAAGGGTAGAAATCGTGTACCCCTTGTGCGCCCTGCTCACGGCTGGAACTACCAATATGTGACGACATCGCCGGGAGAGATGCTGGTGGAGGAATTCCTGAAGCCGTTGGGCTTGAGTCAGAACCGGCTCGCGATGCAGATTCATGTGCCCTCGACACGAATCGGCGAAATCGTACGTGGCAAGCGCGCGATCACTCCCGACACGGCTCTGCGCCTGGCCCGCTTCTTCGATAACAGTCCGGAATTCTGGCTCAATCTGCAGCAGATGCACGATCTCACCAAAGCCAAACTCGCCCTGGCCAAAACCAATGAAGCAGAAGTGCGTGTCTACGAACCGAAGGCAGCTTAACAGCCGGGAATGAAACGGCTCCTGGATGATTCACTGGTCAACAGAAAGTTGAGAAACCCCAGCCCGTAAATCGTCCAAAATGGTCTCACCGCTTTGGGCGAGAGATGATTGATTTGGGCTGTCCAAAATCCATTTTTCGGCATGAGCCGAATGGTGCTGTCGAGCAAAGCTCGCAGCCTGCATGACACGAGGTTCCACTATGGCGAATCGATACGGAGAAGCGGCAATCATGGCGGCCCGGCAAGGGCCTTCCGCCAACATCAATCCAATAGCGCGATGGGAAAACGCGATGGAAAAGCTATACCCCACCAGCTTAGCGGCGCGGAAGAAGGGATGCCCGCGTGCGGCTTTTCTAGGCCTCTGCGAAGAGGGATTGGTTAAAGGCATTCCCGCGGGCGAGTACACAAAATCGAAAGACGACAAGGCTTACGCTGTTCTTGCCGCCGGATTGCTAATGGATGCGACTCAGCGCTGGTCCAGAAGCACATTGTGGAAAGCTGTAACGAAGGACGCCGTGGAGCAGGAAAACGGCCAAATGGATGTCGTCCTGGCGCTATGGAACAATGGGCTGATTGCGGGCGGACCGGCAACCAAGTAGACAGTAAGAGACGCTCCTGTGGCCATTGGGGCTTGAGCCGGTACCTTTCCGCTTCAGCCGCGTTTGTCCCCGCGCACGCGCGCCATTTAGCATCCGGAGTGTGGCAGAGCTCGACACTCCGGCGATGTATGTGAAGGGCGTTGGGCCCAAGGTGGCGGAGTTGCTCGCCGCCAAGGGCATCGAAACCGCCGAGGATCTGCTCTACCACCTTCCTTTCCGCTATGAAGACCGCCAGAATCCGCGCAGCCTGGACGAGCTGAAGGCCGGCGAGACGGCCAGCGTGATTGCCGAGGTGCGCGGCTCGACGCTGCTGCGGACGCGCAAGATGCCCCTCTTCGAGCTGACCGTGGGGCAGGGACGGCTGGCGTTGAAGTGCATCTGGTTCAACGGCAGCTATCTGGAAGGCAAGTTTCACGCCGGGCAAACGGTGGCGTTGTACGGACGGGTTGAGCCGTCGCGCTCCAGCCAGAATTTCAAAATGATTCAGCCGCAGTTTGAGCTGCTGCCGGACGCCAGCGACGATGCCGAGACGCGGCTGCTGGAAGTGGGGCGCATCACGCCGGTGTACGAGTCGCTGGGCGGCGCACGGCTGGCCTCGCGCTGGCAGCGGAAGGTGATCTTCCACCTGCTGGAAGGGATGCAGGGCGCGATAGCGGAGTGCCTGCCTGTGAGGATGCTGGAGCGGCTTGCGCTTCCCGGCCGGGAAACGGCTCTGCGCGAGGTGCATTTTCCGCCCGAAGGAACGAGTTTTGCGCAGTTGCAAAGCTGGTCAACGCCGGCTCACCGGCGGCTGATCTTCGAGGAGCTTTTCTTTCTGGAGCTGGGGCTGGAACTCAAGCGCCGCCGCATGAGGGAGCGCGTGGGAATCAGCTTTGCGCTCACGGACAAGGCGCGCGAGGCGATCCGCGAGGTGCTGCCGTTTCATCCCACGGCGGCGCAGAAACGAGCGCTGGGCGAGATCGTGGCCGACATGCATAGCCCCAGTCCCATGCGGCGGCTGCTGCAGGGGGATGTTGGCTCGGGCAAGACGATCGTCGCGCTACAGGCAATGATGGTGGCCATGGAGAGCGGCTATCAGGCGGCCTTGATGGCGCCCACAGAGATTCTGGCCACGCAGCATTATCTCAGCCTTCGCAAGCTGCTGGAGCGCTCCACGCGCCACTATCGGATTGCGCTGTTGACCGGCTCGCTTACAGAAGAGCGCAAGCGCCACACGCGCGGTCTGATCAACCGTGGCGAGGCGCAATTGGTTATCGGTACGCACGCGCTCATAGAAGAAAAAGTCGAGTTCGACAGGCTGGGACTGGTGGTGGTGGATGAACAGCATCGCTTTGGCGTTTTGCAACGCTTCAAGCTGATGAAGAAGCCCAATCAGGCCGAGCCGGATGTGCTGGTGATGACGGCCACGCCGATTCCGCGCACGCTGGCGCTCTCGCTCTACGGCGATCTCGATATCAGCGTTCTGGATGAGATGCCGCCGGGGCGCACACCGATTGTCACGCGGCGCGTTCCCGGTGAAATGGCCGGAGAAGTCTGGGATTTTGTGCGCAAGCAGGTGGAGAAAGGCCGGCAGGCTTACATTGTTTACCCGGTCATCGAGGGCAGCAAAGAAGATCAGCCGGAATTGGATTTCCCGCAGGATGATCCTGATATGGGGATCGAGAGTGTATCCCAGGTCTCAAAAGCGAGACCTGGGCCACCCGGAAAGAAGGGGAAAACCGCGGAGCTGTTTCCGAAGGCTGCGATCGAGGCGAATCCGGGCGCAAAGTCGGGGCTGAAGTCGGCCGTGGAGATGCACGAAAAGCTGCGCACGGGACCGCTCGCCGGTTTGCGGGTGGGCCTGTTGCATGGGCGGCTGGATGCCGACGAGAAGGAGGTCATCATGCGCCGCTTTCATCGCGGCGAGATCGACGTGCTGGTGGCTACTACGGTGATCGAAGTGGGCGTGGATGTACCCAACGCGACGGTGATGGTGGTGGAGCACGCGGAACGATTTGGGTTGGCGCAGTTGCATCAGTTGCGTGGGCGCGTGGGCCGCGGTGCGGCGAAGAGCTACTGCATTTTGATTACGGGCGAGCGCGTTTCGCCGCTGGGCGAGGAGCGGCTGAACGCCATGGTTCGCACGCAGGACGGCTTTGAACTGGCGGAGCTGGACCTCTCGCAGCGCGGCCCCGGCGAGTTTTTTGGGACGCGGCAGGCGGGGCTGCCCGACTTTCGCGTGGCCAATTTGATGCGCGACCGGCAATTACTGGAACTGGCCAAGATGGAGGCATCGCGTTTTGCCAACGCGCCAGGCTCGGGCAAGGCGGGCGGCAGCGAGACGACCGAAGTTGAGCGGGCGCGCGTGTGGGCGCGGCTTAAAGAGGCATGGCAGCGGCGCTATGGATTGGTGGAGGCAGGTTGACCATGCCATCGGCCTCTTGATAAAATCAACCCTACGATTGAGTTTGGGCGACGAGCGAGTCCAGAGGACATTCCCACAGCATTGTCATTCAGAATCAGACAAAAACATCTTGGTCGGCTGACCCCTTGAGAGGAAAACGCTGCAATGAAGTATAGGCCGCTGTTCCTTTTTGCTATCGCACTGATTATTTTATCTATTACCGGCTGCAAGCCTAACCCGGCCGCGCTGATGACGGCAGTGAAGGCCGACAACACCGAAGAGGCCAAAAAGCTCATCGAAAAGGGCGCCGATCCAAACAGCCGCACCTCACCCACGGGCTGGAGCGCGCTCCACTATGCGGCAAGAAACGGCAATGTGGAAGTTGTCAGTCAACTTTTGAAGGCAGGCGCGGATCCCAACTATTCAGGAGCCATGGAAGGGCAGACGGGCAACGTCATCTCCCTGTATCCGCTGGTGCTTGCGCAGGCAACTCTGGATCTGGTGAAACAGATCCCCGCCGAGAGCATGGAAGAGACGCTGCACCAGATTGGACTGGACGATCCAGCGCTTTTGAAGAGCATGAAGGCCCCAGACGCGGCAGTTCGATACCAAAAAGTTGTCGATGCTCTGACACCAGTTACAACGAAAAAATAGCGGCTGAGCGCACAGGCTGATTCGGTTGCGAGTCAGCTTGACGGCATTTTCCCTCAGAGGCCAAAGCCCGCCGTTGTCTTGCTGATTTTGCGGCACAGCTGAAGCCGAGCCCTTTCAAAGCGGTGGGCCTTTCCGCAGCCTGTAAAGCCCATACCCTTCAAACTGATTTGGGATCGCGGATTCGACAGGCCTTTCAGGCCGTCTCTGTGGCGCGCGCGGCTTGCATCAGCTCGACAGGGAAGGTCTGGACCTCCAGGTCTACGCTGGCAATCTCCGTGCCGCAATCCTGCTGGTGGCTACGGGTGCATTGGCAGAGTTCCGTAAAACGGATGTGCCCGCTCTGGCTCAGCTCCAGGCCGGCGGCGATCATTACGCTGTAGATCTCGACACAAGCCTGGCGCTCGAACTCAAACAACATGTTTACAGTGCCGGTATCGCTTGCGCCGCGGCTGAGCACCCAGCCGCCGCAGCCCAGGATTGCGCCGGTAAGGGACTGGACCAGACGCGAAGGCTCCTCGATGGAGACGGCCTTCATCTGCATGGCCCAGGGAATCCTCATCGTCTGTATTGGGTCGCGGCTGGGCAGCGTTAGTCTCACATCCGCTTTATCGGAGCCGGGGTGCGCGGGATAACCTGTGTTGCGGAGTCGAACGATATCTGACCGTCTTTGAGACACCCACGCTTGCGACAAGGCCGGAACCCGTTGCGCCGGTAATTGGAGGGGCGCCCGTTCCCCAAAAGGCCGAGGCGGCGGCGAGCTTCGCCTGATGCCGCCGGAAGCACGGAAAACGGGAAATGATGTAGTTTGATAGACAGCATGATTGTCGGATCGGGAATCGACTTGGCGGAGATAGGGCGCATCCAGCGGTCGATGGATCGCTATGGCCAGCGGTTTCTTGACCGCGTGTACACTGCCGCGGAGCAGGCCTATTGCCTGCGCAAACGCAAGGCTGCGGAGAGCTTTGCGGCACGGTTTGCCGCCAAGGAAGCGGGTGCGAAAGCCTTGGGAACAGGTATCACCCATGGCGTGAACTGGCTGGAGATTGAAGTCGGGCGTGAGCCCGGCGGAAAGCCGACTCTCCAATTTCACGGACGCGCGGCGGAGTTTGCCGCCCGCCTGGGAGCGCGCCGCGCGGCGCTTTCCATCACCCACACAGCAGAGCTGGCCATGGCCAGCGTAGTGCTGGAGGATGGGCAATAACGCCGCCGGTTCTGCTATTCTCAAGGCTATAATTCGCGCATTTTCTTGTAAGAGGAGTGCCGTGCCAAGCCGCAAAGAAATTCAGTGGTCACAACTGAGAGTGGGAGCGTTGGTGATGGTCGCCATGGCCGTGCTGGTCGGGCTGATTCTTCTCATGTCCAGCTCGAGCGGCGGGCTGTTTGCGCGCAGGTTGGCTCTGCGCGTGTACTTTGAGAATGCGGCGGGCGTGAAGGATGGCGCTCCGGTTACGCTGGAGGGCGTGACCATCGGCAACGTGATTCATGTGCGCGTGGTCCCGGATCGGAATCCGACGCCGGTGGAGGTGACCATGCAAGTGGGCCGCGAATATCAGAACCGCCTGCATACCGATTCGACCGCTTCGATTGCCCAGGCTGGAGTGCTGGGCGACAGCTACGTCGATCTCAGCTCAGCTCACGCCAGCGGCCCGCAGCCAGGCGACAACGCTGAATTGAAAGCCTCCGGCTCGCCGAGCATTCAAGACGTGATTCGCACCAGCCAGGTCTCCATCGACGAGATCGCCACGCTGACACGCAAGGTCGAGACCCTGGTTGATACGCTCAACTCCAGGCGCGGCACAGCGGGCGAGTTGATCAACGACCCAGAATTGGGCAGGAAGATCACCTCCATCGCCACTGATCTGGAGACCATTACCAGCGCAATTGCCAACGGCAAAGGCTCGCTGGGCAAGCTGATCACTGACGATACGCTCTACACCCGCGCCAACTCGGCCGTCGACCGGCTCGACAAAATCACTGCCGCGCTGGACGAGGGCAAGGGCAGCGCGGGCAAACTGCTGAAAGACGATTCGCTCTATAACAACCTGAACGCCGCCGTGGCCAACACCAATCAAATGGTGGCCGAAATCAACGCCGGAAAAGGCGCGCTGGGAAAGCTTGCCAGGGACCCGGCCTTCGCTCAGAAGCTTGATGACACCGTTACCCGCCTGGACTCGATTCTCAAGGGTGTGGATGAAGGCAAAGGCTCGCTGGGGCAACTGGTGCAGAATCGCGCGCTCTACGATCATGCCGATCAGACTCTGGATCAGATGCAGCAGTTGGTGAAGAGCATCCGCGAAGATCCGAAGAAATACCTCGTCATTCGGATGAAGATTTTTTGAGAGTTTAATACCCTACGAGCACTATCAAGCTGGATGCCCAAGGTTTGAGATAAGAAGTTCGTATTTCTTTACATGATGAGTATTCTTCATCGGAACCCTCTCGATCTTGAGACCGTTTCGGTTCGCCATTTCGACGACTTCGGGACAGTCGTCGTACGTCATCAGCACTAATCCAGCGGCGCGGGAGAGCATTTTGAATAGAGCTAAGTGATCAAGTTGGTTATGTTTGTAGAGCCTGCGCCCGGCTCGCTTACCGTCTCCGGCCGTGTACGGCGGATCGATGAAGAACACAGCATCGCTTCGGTCTAGATAACGATCAATTAAAGAGAAAGCATCGCCTTCGACGAATTCAACCGCCGAACGGAGGGATCTCAGTGCCCTAAGCCGCTTTACTAGCGTTTCGGGATACCATCTGGAGGCCACGCCGCGGCCGTTCTCGCCCACATTCATTAGGCTCGCTCCGGGAGCAAGAATTCCGCCTCGAAATGTTCTATTCTTCAACAAGACATGGAATGCATGATCGACCATAGATTTCGGACTGCTGCTTAACTCTTTGAGGACGTTTTCTCTCGATATTGAAAAAGTGATAATCTTGCGGCATAACTGCTCCTGTTGCGGGCTGAATACGCATTTCCACACCGCACTCACATCGGGATCTAGCTCACCGAGAACAACTTGGCTTACCAGTCCTTCGCTTAGAACACCCAAAGGAACGCTTCCACCGCCCGTAAATGGATCGATGAGTATGTTCGGGGGGACGGTGCAACGCCGCAACCATGCCGAAATCGTCGGCACAAGCCATGTCTTTCCACCCGGATAGCGGAAAGGGGAGACCTGACGCACCGACGCAACGTTTACAATATGTGCATCGAATTGAAGTTCATTTTGGGAAACGAGAGTTGCCATGGCTCTTTTGCAAATCGGCGAAGTCTTTGGTCATGATACCGCGGTTTCGACCACGCGTCATAGAAAGAATCTACACCCATGTCCCTTTAGGGGAAACGAATGCGCAAAAGGGAATAAACAAAACCCATTAGGGATATGTTCTCTGACGGACGGCAGAATTGCAACTGTAGTTTGTCCGGTTCGATTTCTAGAGGGTGGGATCATGTTTCGCGATGCAGCCAGGATTGCGTTTGGAAAGGGTGCCCGTTGCGTTGCCGTGCCGGAGGTTCGTGTTTTGGAGGTCGTGAGAGACGGAAAGCGCAAAAAAATTGGAAAGGTCGATTTCCTTCTTGCGCGGGTCGAGGGAGGCAAAGCAGTAGATTTTGCGGCACTCGAAGTTCAGGCTGTCTACATCTCTGGAAATTCGATTCGTCCAGCCTTTGATCATTACGTGAAAACAGGGGTGCTCATCGAAGAAGGGAAGCGGCGGCCTGACTTCCGATCTTCAGCGCAAAAACGGTTGATGCCACAACTCGCGCTCAAAGTTCCCATCTTTCGGCGTTGGGGAAAGCGGTTCTTCGTTGCAACGGACAGCACATTCTTCTCCGAACTCCCTCCAATGAATCCACAGTCTGCGGGCAACAGCGAAGTAACGTGGTTGAGCTATAAGTTTGAGCGGCAACCTGGAGGTGGATTCCATATGCAGTCGCCGAACGTTGTCCATACATTATGGGAAGATGTGGAAACCGCGCTTCGGGAAGGTAAGGCGCCGGAGAAAACGGAGCTTCTGGCCCAATTGACGGAGAGTGCAAAAAAGCTGTTGCCTTTCACAACCTAGGCCGGAAAAGTCTAACGATACTCTTCGTTACCATTCAGTCCGCGAAACATCTTCCAAAACTCGTGAAATCCCTTGAGCCGCACGACCTGGAAGTAATCGCTGGCGGCTAAGTAAAAGATCACCGCTAATGCCGAAATCCAATGCAGGGTGTCAGAGCCGAGTTGGTCGCTGAAGGGCAGCGGTGCGGCCGAGAGCACCATGGCCAGCACAATGAGCGCCAAATTGACGATGCCCATCACAAGATTGATCTCAACAAGCTTGGACGTCATGGGCTTGCCTAGCCGCAGACTGCGCGCCAAAGCCTGACCCGCACTGCAATGCTCTAAGAGCATCAGCAGCGGCGCAATCGAAAAGGCCCAACTGGTGAGCGCCCACGCCGTGAAGAATGTCAGCGAGAGGAAGATTGCCCACATCGAGTAGCCGACCAGATCCGGCTCGGCGGAGGTGATGTGCGTGGTCGCGACCCATTGCATGGAACGGAGCCAACACCAGCAGGCGAAGAGGAAGAAACCCAGCCATGCGGCCTGAAGGGCGATCATGCCGAGGGGCCGAAAACGCAACGACGGCTCCATACGCTTGAGGAGCAGGTTGCGGCCGAAGCCGGAGACGATTACCCAGGCAAGCGCGGCCACCGGCAGAAGCCAGCGAAGGATGCCAGCGACATGAGGCTGGTAGAGCGCCCAGGCGTTGCTGAGCTGCACGGTGGCTATCCATGGGTTCTGCGGATCGAGAGTGGCGAGTCCTGCGGATTCCGGCGGCAAGGCGGTGAGAATCCGCTGCGCTTGAACCCAGCAAACCGCCAAAAACGGAATCCCAAAAAACCAGCGCCAACCCACCTCAATCATCGTGAGCGAGGGCCGCGCGAAGACCCAGCCCATCTGACCAACGAGCGACTGGGTTCCGCGCAGGGGTGCTGCCATGCTGCTCCTCACGAGAAATGCAGGTTTTGGTTCGCGAGCTCCCAGGTCTCAGAATCGAGACCTGGGCCACCCGGCCTATCGTTGAGCGACGGCTATTTCACCACCAGGTTCACCAGTTTGCCGGGAACCACAATGATTTTGACCACGGTCTTTCCTGCGGTTCGCAATTGAACTTTCTCGCCAGCCAACGCCGCGGCTTCGATCGCTTTGGCGTCGGCATCGGCGGCCACACGGACTACGGTTACAAGCTTTCCGTTGATCTGAACCGGGATTTCCAATTCGTTTTCTTTGGCCAATTCGGGGTCGCTGACCGGCCAGGGAGCGCGCAGGATGGCGTCCTTTTCGCCCAGTTCTTCCCATAGCTCGGACGCAAGATAAGGGGCAAACGGCGCCAACAAAAGTACCAGAGTGCGCAGCAACTCGCGCACCACCGGCGCAGGAATCTCGCCCGCAGCGAGTTGCGCATCCGCTGCCTGAATCTCGTTGACCAGCTCCATGATGGCTGCCACGCAGGTGTTGAAGTGCCAGCGGCCTTCAAAGTCCAGCGTGATTTTGGCGATGGTCTGATGCAGCTTGCGCAACAGCGCCGCTCCGTCATTTTGCGTCTTTGACTGGCTTTGTGCGCCAGAACGCGCCACAGGCGCATACTTTGTGACCAACCGCCAAACGCGCGCCAAAAAGCGGCTCACCCCAGCGACGCCGTCTTCCTGCCAATCAAGGTCGCGGTCCGGCGGCGCGGCAAAGAGCGCGTACATGCGTGCCGAGTCGGCTCCGAAGCGGGCCACCATCTCGTCGGGCGAAACCACATTGCCCTTGGACTTGGACATCTTGGAGCCGTCTTTGATGACCATGCCCTGCGTGAACAGGCGATGCACCGGCTCGTCGTTCTCAATCAGCCCCAGATCGCGCATCACCTTGGTCCAGAAGCGCGAGTAGATGAGGTGCAGAATGGCGTGCTCCACGCCGCCGATGTATTGGTCGATGGGGAACCAGTACTTCGCAATCTTCGAGTCGAATGGCGCGCTTGAGTTTTTCGCGTCGGTATAGCGGTAGAAGTACCAACTGGAATCGACGAAAGTGTCCATCGTGTCGGTCTCGCGCCGCGCCGGCCCGCCGCATTTGGGGCAGGTGACGTTGACGAACTCCGGCACGCGACTCAAAGGTGAACCGCCCTGCTGGGTAATCTCAATCCTCTCGGGCAGCACGACAGGCAATTGGTCGTCGGGCACCTGCACCAGGCCGTCCTTTTCGCAGTGAATCATGGGAATGGGCGTGCCCCAATAGCGCTGGCGGCTCACGCCCCAATCTTTCAGGCGAAAGGTGACGGTTGCTTCTCCGAAGCCCTTGCGGGCGGCAATCTCCTGGAGCTTTTTCTGTGCCACGGCGCAGCTTAGCCCATCGAATTCGCCGGAATTCACAAGTACGCCGTCATGCGCGACGAACGGCAGCTCCGCGCTTTCAGCGTTTTGGGCTGGTTTAATCACTTCAACAATCGGCAGGCCGTACTTGGTGGCGAACTCGAAGTCGCGCTCGTCGTGGCCGGGGACGCTCATGATGGCGCCGGTGCCGTAGTCGGCCAAAATGTAATTGGCCACCCAGATGGGCACACGCTGACCGTTATAAGGGTTGATGGCGAAACGGCCTGTTGGAACGCCGTGTTTTTCGATCTCGCCCAGATCGCCGGCCTCGCGCGCCTTCTTCTGCTGATCGATCAGCTCGTCAACCTGCGCCTTCAGCTTTTTGTCGGCGGCAGTGAACTCGGCCACCAATGCGTGCTGTGGAGCCAGTTGCACGCTGGTCGCGCCGAAGATGGTGTCAACGCGCGTGGTGAATACGCGAATGCGCGTCTCTGTTCCCTGTTCCCTGTTCCCTGTTCCCTCGTCGTCTTTCTCCGCGAGGAAAAAGTCGACATCCGTGCCTTCGCTGCGGCCAATCCAGTTTCGCTGCATGGTGCGAACTTTTTCCGGCCAGCCGTCGAGCTTGTCCAGGTCGTCGAGCAGCTCTTGAGCGTAGGCGGTGATGCGAAAGAACCACTGCACCAGATCGCGCTGGTCCACTTTGGTCGTTTCGTGGCGCCAGCAACAGCCATCGACCACCTGCTCGTTGGCCAGCACCGTGGCGCACTCCGGGCACCAGTTCACCTTGCTCTTTTTGCGGTAAGCAAGGCCTTTCTCATACATGCGCAGAAAGAACCACTGGTTCCAGCGGTAGTACTCAGGCAGGCAGGTGGTCACTTCCGTGGCCCAGTCAAATCCCATGCCCAGGCGCTCAAACTGCCGCTTCATGGCCGCGATGTTCGCGGTCGTCCACTCGCGCGGAGGGGTATTGTGTTTGAGCGCGGCATTCTCCGCCGGAAGGCCGAAGGCGTCCCAGCCCATGGGGTGTAGCACGTTGTAACCGCGCATCCACATGTGGCGCGCCAGAGCGTCGCCAATCGCGTAGTTGCGCACGTGTCCCATGTGCAACTGGCCGCTGGGGTAGGGCAGCATTTCCAGCACGTAGTACTTGGGTTTGCCGCAGGAAGGAGGCTCCGCCGCATAGAGCGCGGGGTCCGCAGCCCATCGCTGACGCCATTTGGGTTCAATCGTCGCCGGGTCGTAACGCAGTTCTATTTCTTCCGCCATATCCTATTTAGTGTAAACGGGCGGGCGAATCGGCTTCAGGGCAGATTCAATTTACGCAACTGCTTGCAAGGCTTTAGCCCGCTCGATCCTCTGGCGGCGCCTGGGCGTATGCAGCGCCTCCCACAGGTCTGTCCGGCGCTGCACATTCAGCCAGAATTCCGGGGAATTGCCGAAAACGCGCGCCAGCATCAGCGCCGTGTCGGCGGTAACTGCGCGGCGGTCGTTGCACAGTTCATTCACCAACTTCCGCTGCACACCCATCGCCTCGGCCAACGCGCCCTGCGTCAGACTCATGGGTGTCAGAAACTCTTCCACCAGCATTTCGCCTACGCTAACTGGTTTCCGTTCTGTGCTCAACATAACCAAACCTCACCGGTAACTATGATTGTCGAGATAAACCTCAATAGCTTCGCCTTTTCCGCCGTTCCACTGGAAGATCAGCCGCCACTGCTCGTTGACCCGGATGGAGTGCAACCCCGCCAGACTCCCTCGCAGCTTCTCAAAATGGTTGCTCGGCGGCATGCGCAAGTCAGCGTCAGACATTGCATCATCCAGCAACTGCAACTTTCTGAATAGCCGCGTCTCCAAACCGGGCGGAATCTTCCGGCTGGGCAGGTCGTGAACAAAAAACTCCTGCAACCAGCGGTCCCGAAACCCGAGAATCATGCGGCAGTCTTTCTTCTTTGAGCTATTGTACCGCGCAATGGTACATTTGCCAAAGAGCTATTTCGCGAGTTTCTTGAAGAAGCTCAAATCGAGCTACTATTCTCCAAGCTTGGCTTGGGGGAAGCTTGTCGCACCCGCCATGCGCGGCTCACTTTTTCGGGCGTGACTCCGGAGGCACGAGGCCGGAGACGCGGTAGTAGACGACCAGTTGCCCGTAATGCTCGCCGGAGTGCTCGATCATGCCCCAGGCGAGATCGGAGAAGCGGGCTTGCTGGTTGGTGAAGGGATCCGCGAACAGCTCGCCCATTCCGCTGTCGCCCTTGCTCTTGATGAGCGCCGCGCCATCCGCGAAGGCCTTCTTGGCATACGCAACCACATCGGCCTTTGTCTTGAAGTCCGCGCGATTGGGGTCGCCTGTCGGCATTTTTGCGCCGGTCACGAGGTTGACGAAGAAGTAGTCTGCACCGGCGGCGTGCAAAACCTGTTCAGAGAAGGAGCGCTGGGCAGGGTTCGGCTTGAAGTCGTATTTGTCTTCGGGAAAATCCTCAGCCATGGCGATCAGTTTTCGCCCGATGTCGTTCCAGGCATCAAGCAGGGATTGCGATGGGCTGGCTGCGGGTTTCGGGGCGGCTTGTGGGGCTGGCACCATCTGGGCGTGTGCCATTGGGACGAACAGTGCTGCCGCAAGCAAGAGGGAAAGGTTCTTGAGCAAGATTTTCATGCGATGATCTCCTTTGATTTGATTCCGCGAGCAAAATGGGTGAGGGCCGCTTTCATCCCTCGTCAACAGACTATAGACAACCAGAGAATCTACGCAGATTCAACAAGATTCTTGAGCGCGGTCACATTGCGCTCCTCGTCGCCGGGCTCGTCCACCGGGGTTTCCGCGATAAAAGCGGCGTGAGCAAAGCGCTTGTCGTTGAGCAGGCGGCGGAAGGGTTCGAGGCCCATGGTTCCCTTGCCGATCTCCTCATGGCGGTCGAGTTTGGAGCCGCGCGCGGCCTTGGCGTCGTTCATGTGCCAAACGCGAACCGCGTCCAACCCGACGGTTGCTGCGGCTTGAGCGATGGTTTGCTCGTAGCCTTCGGGGCTGACCAGATCGTAGCCGGCTACGTGCGTATGGCAGGTGTCGAGGCAGACGCCCACCGGCGCAGTGGCCTTGAGCCGCGCGACCAGCTCGGCAACCTGCTCGAAGCTGCCGCCCAGGGAAAATTCCGCGCCCGCCGTGTTTTCAATGAGGATGTGAAACGGAGTTCCCTGCCAGGGCAGGCCGTCGATGGCGCGTGTGATGGAGTCGGCGGCGAGCCGGAGGCCCTCGTCGCGGGTGAGCCCCTTCCACGAGCCGGGATGCAGCACCAGGTACTCGGCGCCCAGGGCCAGGGCGCGCTCGATTTCGCCGCGAAAGGCCGCGACGCTTTTCTCGCGAATCTCGTCGGTTTGGCTGCAGACGTTGACCAGGTAGCTGGTATGAATCACCAGCGGACCCACGTCGAGCTTGGCGCGCAGTTCCTTCATGCGCGCGGCCTGTTTGGGGTCGATCTTGGGGGCGCGCCACATACGCGGGCTGGAGGAAAAAATCTGAAAGGTGTTGGCGCCAATCTCCGCGGCGCGCTCGACGGCGTTGGATGCGCCGCCCGTTGTGCCCAGATGGATGCCGATGCGCTTCGTCATGCGGATAGTGTATACGGCGGACGGCGGAACCGATTGACGCTCGTCATCCCAAAGGCCTCAGGATCGGGATCTGAGCACCTAGCGCCTATCACACCTTAGAGGTTATCTTTTGCGGTTCAAAGACACAAATCAGTGCCTACTGTCTCATATCTGGACACTACAATCAGTTCTAATGACGGCCCAATTGAATCTGGTTAGGTCACTTGCACAGGCTCTGGTGGAGCTCACGCCTTCGCAGCTTGATTGGGTTGGCGCTGTAGTCCGGCAGTTCCATCTCCCACACGAGTTCCATCGCAAGGAGGATTCGGATCTTGTCACTCCCGCGGTTCTCGACATGTTAGGCGATGCTCTATGCGTACACCATGCTTTCAGCCGACAGGCATTGAGCAAAGACCGCTTTGAGTTCGCCTTTGAAAGTTCGCTGAATCGCGCTGGAATCCAGTCAGAACTGGTTGGGAACAGAACGAATCGAGGCCACGATATCACAATTCTTGGAGTCCCGGTCAGCCTCAAGACGCAGGCCGACGCTGGCATTCGCGCTGATTTCTTGCACATCAGCAAGTTCATGGAACTCGGAAAAGGGCCATGGGAGTTGCCCCTGCTTCGCGATATGTTTCTTGAGCACATGCGCAGCTACGAGCGAATCTTGCAATTCCGTTGTCTTCTGCCGGGACCGAATTCGTATCTCTACGAGCTTGTCGAGATTCCCAAAAAACTCCTCATGGAAGGCGCTGTAGCGGAGCTTGTGATCCAAGCAGGCAGCCGCCAGACTCCCAAGCCGGGCTATGGGTATGTTTACGACACCGATAGGAAATTGAAGTTTGCACTCTACTTCGATGGCGGAACAGAGCGCAAGTTGCAAATAAAGTCGGTCAGGAAGGAATTGTGCACAATTCACGCCACATGGCGGTTCGCGTCAGCGCCCCTTGAGAAGCCTATCTCTTGCTAGGGTTGCATATTCCTCACTAATCTCAATTCCAGTGCATTGGCGTTCAAGTTCGTTGCAGACTACTCCGGTTGTGCCTGAGCCAAAAAACGGGTCAAGCACTCGATCGCCAACTCTTGATCCGGCCGCTACGCAAAGCCGCACCAAAGCCCTTGGGAAGACTGCGAAGTGCGAGCCCGCATACGGCTCAGTGTTGATATTCCAAACACTGCGTCTGTTCTTTCGCTTCTGAGCATGGTCTTGGGCTGGCTCCTGAACGGACTCGTAGTCGTAGAAATACCTTTCTGACTTTGAAAAAAGAAAAACATATTCGTGCGACCGAGTTGGACGATCCTTTACAGACTCCGGCTGGCAGTTGGGCTTATTCCATACCAGGTCCGACCGCAAATACCAGCCATCCGCCTGTAAGGCGAATGCGACTTGCCACGGCACTCCAATGAGATCCTTTGGCTTGAGCCCGTTAGGCGTTGGGGCACGGTAAGACATTCCGCGGCCCTTGTTCTTTGCGTCATCATCTCGCCAAGTTCTCCCACCACTTGTGTAACTATCGCCAATATTCAGCCAGAATGTTCCATCAGCAGCAAGAGTCCGGCGCACTTCCTTGAAAACAGCAACAAGGTTGGCGATGTACTCATTCACATCCATCTCCGCGCCGATCTGGCCCTGCACTCCGTAGTCGCGGAGACCCCAGTACGGCGGAGAGGTAACAGCAGCCTGAAATAAACCATCAGGAAAGCCAGCTAGAACGCGCCTCGCATCGCCCACCAGCACCTCGCAAAGATTACGGGGATTTGGCGAACAATCAGGCTGGAACTCCTCGTCGAAATCCGGAAACAACCGAAGAACCTTGCCCATGGCCTTATTGTACTTTGTGAGTGAATTCGCTGCCGAACATTCTATGACCAAGCATTTGCACTATTCCAATCCAGGAATGCCTCCCTTGTTCATCCCGAACAGGAATCCTTCAACTCCTAGCCCGCGCCCGTCTTGAGCGATCCACGGGGATTACATCTTCGCGATCCCATCGGGAACGAAGAATTACGTCTTAATCGTCGTCGTCCTTGGAGGCTTTCTTGTTATGCACTTTCAGCATGACTGGGACCGGCGCGTTGCCCATGGCGTCTTTCCACAGAATAATGTTGAGTTTTTCGGTGGGGGCGCGGTCGGCGTGGGTGAAGTCCATCTTCATGCTTTCCCTGGCTCCCGCGGCTGTTTTCGCGTTGGGGGTGTAGATGAGGCCGTTGTCACGGTTGGAATAGTCGGCGGCATAAGCTGGCTGATCGCCGGAGCCGGTGAAGAGAGTCGAGATCAGCGAGCTGAAGGCGTCGTTGTTATTCATCGGCGGCAGGCCGAGCAGCGATTCCATGGTGCGAATGACACTGACGGTGGAGTAGAAGCGGCTGTCAATAAATGGTGCCCCGGCGGTAACCGGCACGCTGGCAGTGCCGCGCGGGGAATATTTGCTGATGACCAGTGCGGTGCTGCGGTGCGCGTCCACGTGATCAGCGCCGGCCTGCGCATCATCTTCGAGGATGAAGAGCGCCGTATCGTCCCAGAACGGCGAGTGGGAGACAGCTTCAACCACTCTTCCAACTGCGAGATCGTTATCGGCGACCGATGACTTCGGCGTAGGTCCGCCGGGCCGGGTTCCGGCGGTGTGGTCGTTGGGCAGCCGCATCAGGATGAACTCGGGCATGGTGTCTCTGCCCTGAGTCTTATCGGCGACCCAGCCTTGCAGATGGCGGATGAAAATCTCGGCTCTGATCTGGTCGGGGACCATCAGGTTGAAGTCCGGCGTCTCCTCGGCAAAATGGCCGACGAGTTCCGGCTTGGTGGCGACATTGGCGGCAATCAGCGGCACCGGCCAAGGCCACTTGTTTACGCCGCCGCCCCACTCCGCGGGAAATCTTTCGCCCGGCGCAATGGCTTTATGCGTGCAATCGCGGCCTTGCATCAACGGCCCCATCTGCGGATCGGCGACGCGCGCTTCGTTGCAAAAAGTGGTGGAGACGTACTCGCCGAAATGGTAATAGGTCTTGCCGTGCGCGGCCAGATTGCCCCAGAGATAACCGCTGGCCGGCTCGTTCACATCGGGAATCTTTTGCAGCAGCGGATAGTTGTTGGCGACTGCGCCCTCGTAGTCGTAGGTGCGCTGGCTGCCGCGATAACTCTGCGGCCAGGTCTTTTCCAGATAGTCGGTACCGATGCCCGCCGTGGACCAGACGTGCCCGTCGCCGGAAACTTCACCGGAATCGAAGAAGTTGTCGAGCACGCCAAATTGCAGGGCGAGCTTGTGCTGGTTGGGCGTGATGCCTTCGCCGAACATGGTTATTTTAGGATCGCCATTGCCCACCGGCTTTCCATCCCGTTCGAGGTCACCAAGAATCTGATCGTAGGTGCGGTTTTCCTTGATGATGTAAATCACGTGGTGAATGCGATCTTGCGCTTCGCCGGCGAAGATAACCTTCTTCTCGGCTGCTTTCATGCGGTTGGAGGCGATTACCACGCTGGTCCACTGCGGCAGGTTTCTGTCAATCTCCGCTGCGTCGAGTGTAGCCAGCGAGCCATAGAGAAGCGTGGGGATGTACGTGGTTGGCCTCGTCGTGGAGGCGTTTTTCGAGGCCTCGGTGGGGCGCTGGGGGAAATTGTTCGGCCCGGTGCCCTTGCCTTTATCCGTAGCGAGATAGAGCCTGCCGCCGGAGGGTGAGGGAATGAAGACCATCGACATGGGCATCCACTCGGTAGGCACAAACCCGATAGGCTCGACCAAGCCTTCCTTCACCGCCTTCGCGGTCAGTTTTTTCGTATCGATGACGGCAACGGCGTCGCTGCCCATGTTGGCCAAATAAAGGCGGCTGCCGTCGGCGTTCAGGGCCAGCGCCACCGGCTCGGCGCCAAAGTAACTCTGTCCCGGCAGGCGTGTATCGAAATAGCCTTTCACGGAGAGCTGGCCGGCAGACACGTTTACTGCCGCAACGGCATCGCGGTTGGCGAGAGCAACGTAAAGCGTCCGGCCATCGGGGGAGAATTCGAAGGCGCATGGATGCGTGCCCGGCGCGACAGGGCTGTCTGGTTTGAGCAGGGGCAGCCTGCGCCCGACGGTCTTTTTCGCCAGATCGAGCTCGACAATTTCCGAAGCGTTCCACAGAGCGACAAAGGCGCGCGCGCCGTCCCCGGTGACGGCCAGGGCAACGGGGAAGGTTCCGGGCACGGCATCGCTCTCGGAAAGATCGAACCGCTTTTCGATTTTGCCGCTGGCGGCGTCTATGAGCAGAACGTCATCGGAAAGATTGTCGGCCACCAGCAGCTTCTCAGCGCCCGCGGAGCCAACGACCGCAATTGCAGCGGGGTATGGCACGCCCTTGTCGCCCGACCCTTCGCCAAGCAGGCGCGTCATTCTTCCCGGAGCGAGCTGCTGAAGCGGCAGACGAATCATGCGCTCTGGCGCGATCTTTCCCTCGGCGAAGCGATAGACCAGAATGCCGCTGCCGGTCGAATCTTTGCCGTTGCCGAGGGGGTCAGTGAGCGAGGCCATACTGGCGTAGATGCGGCTGCCGTCGCGGCTGAACGCCAGGCCGGAGTAAAGCGTCTGATGGGCTTTCACCACCGTGCGAGGGTCAGGGAAGTCGGCGAGCGCGCCGGTCTGAGTGTCCAGCACAGCCAGCGACTGCTCATATTGCGATTCAAAAGTGCCGTAGCCTGCGTTCACCGTGACCACGTAGCGGCCATCTGGAGAAACTGCCATGGAGATGGGCAGGCTGTTCAGCCGCTGCGGATGCCCCGGAATCTCGCCAACCAACTGCTTGCTGCTGGGCAGATCGATGGTCTGCGCCGCAAGAACGCCCGCCCCTAGAACAAGTGCCGCAAAAAAAACCGTCAACCGCGCCATGGTGTGCATAATCAGACTTTAGCAAAGCCGGTGTTGGGTGCGCTTTACAGTTATGTTGCGGCCAGATGGAATCACGGGAGGGATGGGGCCAGCAAAGGAACCACGCGCGCATTACCAAAGGTGGGGCAGCCGTAATCAGGCGCTTTTTACGGATTCACCTTAAAATCTTCTTATGAACGAGACCTTTGCGCATCTTACCCAGATTCTTACTGATGTGATTCTGCCGAATTTGAAGGCCGTGCAGCAGAGTCAGGCGGAGCAGATCGCCGCCAACGACCGGCTGGAGAACGCGATTGAGGAATTGCGGCTGCATCTGGCATCGCAGCTTGCTCATCTATCGGCGCAGTTGACGGCCTGCCGCGCGGAGCTGGCGGCCGCACAGGCGATCTTCAAGGCGGTGCAACAGCAGAAGGGCGCGTCCGGGCCGGACCGGACAACGCTGATTCACTAAGCTGTGGCGCCTGCAGTAATCTAGATATATGCGAACAATGCTTACAGCGGAGCGGCTGTGGGATGGAACCAAGCTGCTTGACATGCCCGTGGTGGTGATCGAAGACGGGCGGATTGCCTCAATTTCAACGCGCGCGGCCAAGGAAACGCCCGGCGATGCGCAGGTTATCGACTTTCCCGGCTCGACGCTGGGGCCGGCGCTTTTCGACGTGCATAATCACGGGGCCAAAGGCCACGACGTGATGGAAGCCACGCCCGCGGCGCTCGACGCCATAGGCAGCTTTCTGGCCTCGCGCGGCACGGGCAGCTATCTGGCCACGACGGTCACCGCGCCGCTGAACACAACCTTGTGGTCGCTCTCCGGGCTGGCAAAATTGCTGGAGCGGCCGGCGGTTGCGGGGCAGGCGCGGCCTATCGGCATTCATCTGGAAGGCCCGTTTCTTTCGCACTCCAAGCGTGGCGTGCAACCGGTGGAACATCTGCTGGCGCCCGACATTGCCACCTTCGACCGGTTCTTCGATGCTGCCGAGGGCCACATACGCCTGATGACGCTGGCGCCCGAACTGCCCGGCGCGGTTGAGCTGGCAGCACACGCCACGGCACGCGGGGTGCGCGTCTCCCTGGGCCATTCCAATGCCACAGCCGCCGAGACCCGCGCAGCCATTGCCGCCGGAGCCGTCAGCGCGACGCATACATTCAACGCCATGCGCCCGCTGGACCATCGCGAGCCGGGCATTCTGGGCACGGTTCTCACCTGCGACACGCTCTTTGCCGAGATGATTTGCGACGGCATCCATACCGCCCGCGAGATGGCGAAACTGTGGTGGAGGGCCAAGGGGCCGGAGCGCGCGATTCTGGTGACAGACGCGATGAGCGCTGCGGGAATGCCTGACGGCGAGTACCAGTTGGGCGGATTTGCGGTGCAGGTGGCCAACGGTAGAGCCATGGTCGGCGACACTCTGGCTGGCAGCGTGTTGACGCTCGACCGCGCGCTGGCGAACTTTGTGGAGTTCACCGGCGCGCCGTTGGAGCAGGCTCTGCGCCTGGCAACCGTCAACCCGGCGGCCATGACCGGCCTGGGCGATCAGGCCGGATCAGTCGCGGTTGGCCAGCCGGCCAGTCTTGTTGCCGTGGATCGGGCTGGGAAGCTGGTTGGGTCAGTGGTGAACGGGCAGCAGGTACTTTAACCTGCCGCCTCGGCCAGCCGCTGTGCACGCCAGACGGCGCCATCGAGAGAGATCACCGGCTCCTGCGCCACCGGCATCAGGGGCGCGGCAGCTCTCAGGCCGGCAAAAAACGCGTCGCGGACCAGGGGCATATGCTCGATGACGCCGCCGGTCCAGGTCACGGGAACTTCGCCGTCAATTGCGTGCTTGCGGCGCAGCTTGCCGCGCACCAGCAGCACAAACTCGACCAGATCGGCCGCTGCCTGCGCCAGAACTGCTTTCGCAACCGGGTCGCCGGCCAGGGCCAGCTCGCTGATGGCCGGAGCCAGCGCAGCAAAATCCGGTCCTGGCGTGCTGTCGCCCAGATTGATCAAGCCGGCCAGGTTGGGCGTGCCCCAGATTTCGCCAACTTTTTCAAGAATTTGCGTCGGCTCCTCGCGGTCATGCGCATGGAGCGCCCGCCGAATGCTGTTGACGCCGATCCAGTAGCCGGAACCCTCGTCACCTAGCCGCGAACTCCAGCCGCCAGCGCTCTCGCGGGTGCCGTCAGGCGCGCGGCCAACGGTGTTCGAGCCGGTGCCTGCGATCTGCAGGATTCCGGGGCCGCCGTGGAAGGCCGCATCGAGGGCGATTACCTCATCGCCGACGACCTCTGCGCGCTCGACTCCAAAATCCTGAAATACCTCCAAAATCCACTCTTTGACGCCAGGCATGGTGGCAGAGGCCACACCGACCGAAGCAGCGCGCACGCCGCTCACGCCGGCCTGGGCGTAGACCTCTTTCAGCAGCGCTCGCAGGTTGGCCTCTGATACCTTTGCGCCTACACGCAGCCGCTTGATGGATCCGCTCTCCGCGTGGGCCAGAACTCGTTCACCTTCAACGATGGAGGCGCGGGTACGCGTTCCCCCGCCGTCAATTCCCAAAACTGCGTTCATCGTTTATTTGCTCCTTGCTGGTTGGCAATACCAGCTTATCGTATTGAGCGAAGTGGCGGCTAACGCGCAGAAATATGGAAGACCTGGCTGGCGAAGATTCAGTTTTCGGCTGTTGACCCGCAGATCGAGGTTTGCGGCTTACACCCCTAAAGTGGAGAATCTGGCCTTGAGTGGTATTGACATTGTCATGACATTCTGTTATTCTTTAACTTCTGACGGAGAATTCCATGGCCACTCAACCCATTCTGACGGAACGGCGCACGGTAAAGCTGGACCTACGGGTATCGCCTGCGGCCAAGGCAAAGCTGCAGGCTGCTGCATCGGCCGTTCATCGCTCAATGAGCGATTTTGTAATGGAGAGCGCTCTCGCCCGCGCCGAGGATACGCTGGCAGAGCGCCGTGTCTTTGGCCTGGATGCGGAGAAGTGGGCCGCCTTTCAAGCCGCCCTCGATGCGCCCGCCCGTCCCTTGCCGCGTTTGCAGGCCCTCCTCGATGAACCGGGATTCTTTGATTCCGGCGGGGCAAAATGACCAGATCTCGGTCGATTGAGAAACGAATCCCAATGCTAGACAGGATCGAACGCGGATTTTGACAAGATGAACGAGGCTCGATCAATCGAAAAACTCCGGCGCGACCATCCAATTGACGCATTCGACTGCGGACAAGAGTCGCTGAATCAATGGCTGCGCAAGCACGCACTGCAAAATCAGGGCGCGGGCGCTGCACAGAGTTATGTTGGCCTGCTTGGCGGAGTTGTGATTGGCTATTACAGTCTTGCCGTCGGGCAGATCGAATACATTAATGCGCCGGAGCGCTTGCGGAAGGGACTCGCTCGGCATCCTGTGCCGATTATGCTGCTTGCCCGTCTCGCCGTTGATAAAAGCTGGCAGAAGAAGGGCGTGGGGCGCGCTTTGTTGCGGGACGCAGTGCTGCGGACACTGCAAGCCGCCGAGATTGCCGGGATCCGCGCGCTCGCCGTTCACGCAAAAGACGATGCGGCGCGGCGCTACTATGAGCAATTCGATTTTGAAGCCTCACCGGCGGACCCGCTCCATCTCCTAGTCCTGCTGAAGGATCTTCGCAAGCGCGTCGGCGCCTGACAGGCTGTGTTCCCAGGGCAATCGCATGAAGATAGCGAATCACGAGGAGCAACTGCTTTGGAAGGGCATCGCTTCAGCCGTGCCGATTTCGAGGTCCAAAACGTTCCTGCTTTAGCCGCCGAGGGATGTTTTTGGCGCGATTTAGAACCTTCCCTCAGGGGCTAAAGCCCGAGATTGTTCTGGTGCATTTGCGGCACGACTAAAGTCGTGCCCTTTCAAAACCCGTTTCCCCGTGTTTGGAATGTTCATGCGATTGCCCTGGCTGCGTTCCTGTGCAATCCGCAGTGTCCTCGGCGATTGTGGTATCTTTCCCGCATGGATCGCCGACAATTGTTTTTCGCCGCTCTTGTTTTCGTCGTCGCCGCAAGCCTCAGCCACGCACAAAACCCCGCTCCCACGCCGCCGATGGGATGGAACAGTTGGGATGCCTATGGCCTCACCATTAACGAGGCTGACTTCAAGGCCAATGTCACCGTGCTGGCCGGAGTGAAGCAGTTCGGCTGGCAGTATGCGGTGATCGACGAGGGGTGGTACATGGAGAACCCCTTCGGCAAAAATCTCGCCGAGAGGATATATCTGCTGGACGCAAACGGAATTCTCATTCCGGTGGTGAGCCGCTTCCCTACTGCGGCAGGTGGCGCTGGCTTCAAGCCGCTGGCTGATTGGGTTCACTCGCAGGGGCTGAAATTCGGCATTCATATTGTGCGCGGAATTCCGCGTCAGGCGGTCGAGGAGAATCTGCCCATCGCAGGGTCGAAGTTTCATGCTGCCGACGCCGCCGACACCACGGAGACTTGCCCGTGGGACGACGGCAACTACGGTGTGGCGGACAATGCGGCCGGTCAGGCTTACTACGACTCGATGCTGAAGCTCTATGCGGGCTGGGGCTTGGATTACATCAAGGTGGACTGCATCAGCGATCACCCCTACCGGCCCACGGAGATTCGCCAAATAGCCGAGGCGATCCGCAAGACGGGGCGGCCGATTGTGCTGAGCCTTTCGCCGGGACCGACACAGCTCGAACATGCCGCCGATTTAGCCGGATTGGCGCAGATGTGGCGCATCACTAACGATCACTGGGACGGCTGGACGTTTCCGCGCAAGCCGGGCGACGACGAGTTTCCCTTTGGCCTGAGCGGCGAGTTCGACCGAATCGCCCAATGGAATCCCTACGTCAAGCCGGGCAACTGGCCGGACGCAGATATGCTTCCGTGGGGCTGGTTGGGGCCGCATCCGGGATGGGGAGAGGCGCGCCAGTCGCGGCTGACGCACGACGAGCAGCAGACCGAGTTCACACTCTGGGCCATCGCGCGTTCGCCGCTGATTCTGGGCGCGAATCTGACCAAGATGGATGAGTTTACCAAGTCGCTGATCACCAACAAGGACGTGATAGAGGTCAACCAGAGAGCGTGGACAAGCAAACCTGTTACAAATCTGCCAGAAGGCTTTGAGAATGTTCGCGTGTGGGAAGCCTCGGAAGAAGCATTTGCTGATCCGCCTGAGTTCGTCGCTCTCTTCAATCTGAATGACAAACCCGTCACATTGCATTTCACGTGGAAAGAGATATGTCAGATGTGTGCAAGCGATGGAGCGCGCGATTTATACACTGGCAAGCAGTCGAAAGCCTCCGACCAGGTCGAGATCAGATTGCCTGCGCACGGAAGCACGATTTACCGTAGTTTGAATAAATTCACTGGACACGCAAGGTAAGAGTCCATGCAGCGATGGACCTTTCCCGTCGGTCTGATGACTGTTTGCGTTGCAGCGAGCCGGTTTGGAATCACCCGCCCGCGTGCCGGATT
>Ga0302156_10000424_pt1 | contig 40494 bp, 34 predicted proteins | sample I_Bog_N3_2_FD_193503 | JGI IMG/M metagenome (GOLD analysis project Ga0302156, IMG submission 193503) | Peat permafrost microbial communities from Stordalen Mire near Abisko, Sweden - I_Bog_N3_2 | ecosystem: Environmental > Terrestrial > Soil > Wetlands > Peat | place: Sweden: Abisko, Stordalen... | reverse complement strand
ACGGTGACACCATCACGATTGCGGGACCAAACAGCACGAGTGCAACGGTGATCGTCTCGAATGCGACCACCTACACCAAGGACGGCGCGAGTGCGAGCCTCGCTGACGTCACCGTTGGCTCGTCCATCTTCGCTGAAGGAAGCTTCACGTCCCCGACGGACACGAGCAGTCTGGACGCGACCAATGTAGGAATCGGTCAACCGGGAACAGCCGGTCCCGGGTTTGAGCAACCCGGTGGTCCCGGACCTCAGGGTGCTCTCCACGGTTCCCAGCCATCGGCGGTTCACGCAAACTAGAGGGACATCCAATACTTGCGGGGCCCAGATCCTTCCCTGGATCTGGGCCCTTGCGCAGTACCCGCGTGGTACGTAAACACCGCGAACACCGCGCAATAGGGGTTGAATTGACATATTTATATGTCAATGGGTACGTCTCGGCGAACTTTGAGCCCGTTACCTAGACGTAATTAGAAACTCACTTGCTTACTGACTAGTTCTTGCTAAGTTGCCCCCAAGAGGAGATTGCGCACAAGGTGGAATCTTCGGGGGAAAGCAGGATTAAAGATGTCAAGCACGTTCGATCGTCGATCGTTCCTTACGCATTCGGCGGCCACTGTCGGCGGTATTGCGATGGCCGGCACCGCTGTGGACGGATTACTTGATTCGGTGGCAGGGGCAACGGTGGGCATAAGCAATGCCAAACCAAAGCTCGGCGGCTCAATCACCGTTGGACTCATTTCCGACGTACCGAACTATCACACCTTTAATGGTTCCCAAGGGAAGATGGACGTCTCAGGCTTTTGCGTGGCCAATGCCGTCTATGACCCTCTCTTCGTCATGGCGGCGAATGGCCAGTCCTGGCTTCCCATGTTGGCCCTGTCCGCCACGCCGAACGCCAATTACACGGCCTGGACAATTAACCTGCGCCAGGGCGTGAAGTTCCACAACGGTGATCCCTTCAACGCGCAAGTGGTCGTCCAGAACTACCAAGCCGCAGCGGCCAACTCCACGGTGGGTCTCGCCATTCAACCGATTATCGCGTCGGTAGTGGCGACCGGTCCCTACCAGGTCGTCTACAACATGGTCATTCCGTACTCGACGTACCCGACCAACCTCGCGGAACAGCAGATCTCTTACATGGCCCATCCTTCCTCGTTTTCACCGACCAACACTGGTAACCCCATCGGCACCGGACCGTTCGAGTTCGTGTCCTGGCAGGTCGGCATTGAGTCGAAGTGGAAGAAGAACACGAGGTACTGGCGTAAGGACGGCGCTGGTCGCAGGCTGCCCTACCTCGAGAACATCAACTTCAAGACCATTCCCGACCCGGCCACTCGTAATGCCGCCCTTCAATCGGGCGACATCGACATGATCATCCAAGGTGACCCGACGAGCATCGCCCAACTTCAGAAGATGAAGAACGTCAACGTGATCACCGATCTCAATGACAAGAGCAGCCCGAACCAGAACTGCCTCATCATGAACACGACTGGTACTTTGAACCAGTTCTTCTTGTGGTACGGCGAATTCGCTGCGGCGCTCGGTGTGCTCGGTGTCTACAACTATCTCCAGGGCCTCGAGGCCTTCGGGGCAGCCTTGAAGGCGGGCGCCTCGGCGACTGCCGCCGCGGGTGCCGCGTCGACCTTCCTCCAAGGAACGGCCAACGGTGGTCCGGGATTGACCGCGACGCAGGCGGGTCAGATCGTCCAGTACATCGCCGGTGGAACGTCAACGGCGGCGAACCCCGCTCCGACGCTCGTCCAGTTGACCGACTACGCGGGAACCACTGGAGCGGTCAACCCATCGACGCTCAAGTGGGACACGTCGATGAAGCCGGTGGTGAACGACGTCAACATCCGCAAGGCCTGCGCGATGGCGATCAACCGCAATACCTACTTCAAGGTCATCGACTCAAGCGTGGGTGCGGTATCGGACGGTATTTTCCGGCCGAACTCGCGTTTCTACCGCAATCCCGGTTACCCGGCGTACAACCCGAGTGCCGCGAAAGCTCTCGTGAGTGCCTACAAGCAAGCCAACAATGTCTCGAACGTCAGCTTCGTCATTGACATTGTCGCGGGCAACGCGTCAGACCAGAAGGAATTTGAGTTCATCCAGTCGCAGTTGGCGGCAGTGGGCATCACGGTGACGTCTCGTGCATCGGTGCAGAGTACTCAGATCAACAACGTGATCTACGGTGAGTACGACTGCTCGATCTGGGCTCAGTTTGGTGCTAGCGACCCGTCGCTTAACTACGTATGGTTCCTTTCGCTACCCGCTGGTGCGCCTGCCACGTCTGGCGGACTCAGCATGCCGGCGGTGCCAGCAGGAACGTTCATCTCGGGAGCGGTCAACTTTGCTCACCTGGGTGACTCGACGATTGAGGGTGCGATGCTCGCAGCTTTGGCTTCGCCACCGAATTCGGCGGCGCAGATCAACAGCTGGGCGGCGGTCAACGCGCAATTCGCGAAGAACATCCCCTATTTGTTCCTTGACATCGTCGTGACGGCGTACGCCGCGGCCAAGAAAGTGCAGAACTTCGCGACCAGCACCGCGGGAGATGGCGTCACGCGGGCTCTGGTCATCGGTGGTGAGTTCGGTGCTTTGCGCTGGGACCAGATCTGGGTTTCTTAGTTTTCACGTGCACTAGCAACGAGGGGCGGCGATTGGGTGCCGCCCTCGTTGCGTCACGAAGCACTCTCGCTGACGTGGCCGGTGGCGTGTCGCCACCACCACAACGTCGTGAGCGCCAAGAGCACCGCCACGACCGCGATGATCGTAAAGGGCAGCGCCGCGTTCACCGAGAACAAAAAGCCCGAGACACCCGCCGCGGCGGCGAGCGAAGCCGTGTTGGACGTTGCGTAAAGACCCTGGCGTCGACTCAGTTCGCGGTTCACGGCACCTTGACTCATGAGTGACGATATCGAGGGCAACGAGAGCGCTGCACCAACTGACTCGAGCGATCCGAGAAAGAGAATGGCGACGTTGTTATGGATGTGCGGATAGAGCGAGAGGAAGATTGCGCCGTTCACGACGCCCGCGAGCGCAATGAAGCGTCGATTCGCGTGGTCGGCAAGCCAACCCCCCACGCCACTGAGCGCTACCCACGGAATTGCGAACAGCGTCCAGCTGAGTCGGATCTCCAGTGTCGTGGCGTGGTGCGAGTGCATCAAGAGACTCCAGCACGCTTCGTAGACGCCCACGCACAGTCCGCCGGCACTGGTCGCGAAGAGAGCACCAATGAGCTGGGAGTTCCATTGCAGTTTGGGCAACGGACTGCGGTCGTAAGCGGCGTCGCCGAGATTGGTGTGAAAAGTCACGAAAGCCGCGATGAGGCTGACGACGCCGGTACCAAAGAAGGCCCACCCGAGGTCGTGCACCGACGCGAGAACGCCGACCACGGGACCGAGCGCAAGGCCAAAGAGCTGCGCCGCGATGATCCTCGAGACAGCCCGGCCACGTTGCTCTTGGGCGAACAGCGCCGCCACCGCCGACATCGACGCCACTTCAATGGCGCCCGCCGCGGCCCCCTGGACTGCGCGGGTGAGAATGAACCAGGGTGCCCCCACTGGCAACAAATACGTCATCGACGCGACGCCGTAGACGACGAGGCTCGTGATGAGGACCGGCCGGCGGCCGAACTTGTCGGCGAGATGACCCAGGAAGAACTGCGTGATAACGCCCGCGACGAAGAATGACGCCATGATTAGTCCGATGAAACTCGGCGTGCCACCACGGTGCTCTAGGAACAGCGGCAGGAGGGGAAGTCCGAGGGTCGCGCCCATCCACTGGATGCCCACGATGATCGTGAGGCGACGAAGCGTTTGGTCGGGGCTCGAAACTGGCACGGCGACCACGCTAGTAGTCGGGTGTTCCGACCGCTTAGAGCGTCCCGCACTCGAAGAGAATCAAGACGCCCAGCCCCAGATACACCCACGGGATGAGACCCCTTCCATATTTCTCACCGAAGGCGACGACGCGAGGGTGACTCGCGATGGCTTGGGCTCCGGTGATGAACAACAACTCCCATAGCGCAAAGACGATGAGTACGAGCACTTCGTGCCACGAACCGTTGGCGCGTAGTAGTGGAATCCACACCGCGATGTTGTCACCGCCGAGTGCGACGCACAAAGTGAACGTCGTGAGTGCACCACGGCGGAATTGTTCGCTCGCGGGTCGACGCCGCTTCGTCCATGCGTGCGCCGCGAGTGCGAATGGTGCGACACACAAGAGGCCAATCCATCGCAGTGGGATTGCGGTCAACAACGCCCCCACTCCAGCCGCGACCACGAGCAGCACGCAGACCGCCAGCGCGTGAGCAATACTCACGCGCGAGAATCGCGACCGATCGGTCAGAGATAGTTGAGCTGCGAAGGCGAAGAAGTTGTCGAGCATCGTGCCCACGAACGCGAGCGAGCCCACCACGACGACGCCGATGACAGTGTGCACGCGCCCGACATTACTTGGCGGTAAGAAATGGTGAAATGCGTGCCTAGTAGACTCGCGAACGATGATTCGCCACGCCTCGGCCCCGACGGCTGAACAGCTCGAAGATGCCCGGCGCGTCATAGCCGATCACCTGGTTCCTACGCCCACGGTGACGCTGTCACTACGAGGGCGACCGGTGCTCGCCAAGCTCGAGTGTCTACAGATCACTGGTGCTTTCAAGATTCGAGGTGCCTTGGCCGCTATCGACGCCGCCCACCGAGAGGATCCCCGAGGCGCGGTGATCACGTCCTCGGCGGGAAACCACGGCCTCGGTATCGCCCACGCGGCGTCGATCCTCGGCGTGCCCGCGACCGTCGTGGTACCCGCGAACGCTTCGCTCGCCAAGGTAAAGAAGCTGCGGGGCTATGACATCGAGTTGATCCAATTCGGCTCGTCCTACGACGACGCGCAACGTCACGCCCTCGAGCTCGCCGATCTTCGTTCCATTCGCTACATCTCACCGTTTAACGACACCAACGTGATCGCCGGTCAGGCCACCGTCTTTGACGAGATGCTCCTTCAGGCTCCTGAGATTGAGCACGTGGTCGTGCCCGTGGGCGGAGGTGGACTCATATCGGGGGTCCTGCTTTCGCGTGACGGCAATGGACGAAGTGACGTACGGGTCACGGGTGCTCAACCCATGGAGAGCTCGGCGATGTACCACGTCTTGCGCGGAGCGCGGATGTCCGAGATAGTCCATCGGCCCACCATCGCCGACGGGCTCGCGGGCGGCGGCGACGAGGGAGCCATCACCAACGAGTTGATTGCCCGAAACGAAGTTCCCCTCGTACTCGTTGAAGAGGTAGAGATCCGACGTGCGGTTCGTGAAGCCGCCGAGGTGAACGGGCTCGTGCTCGAGGGTTCGGCTGCGGTGCCCTACGCGACAATCGCGCTCGATCTCATGAACGACTCGACGTCACGGATCGGGTTCATCGCCAGTGGTCGCAACATCTCGCACGAACTCTTCGTTGAACTGCTAAACGAGCCGCTCGCCTAGGCGGAATTGACGCAGCACGCCGGACGGTAGGGTTGATGCATGCCAGTGCCGAAGAAAACGTGGTTCGCCGTTCTCGGTAGCGTCGCCACTGCTCTGACGGTCTTTGGACTCGTGTTCGCGGCTACCGACCCCAATCCTTCGGGGGTGGCGAAGGATCCGCTCGCGCTCAATGGCTACCCACCCAAAACCGCACTGCTCGCACTGACGGTAACGACTGATGGGGGTATCTCGATTCACGCGACCCTCGACGTGAACTTCACTTCCAACAAGGTCGAGGCGAAGTTCGTCGTGCCGTTGGTCCTGGCGGGGATACCAGTTGACGCGCGTCTAGTAGGCAACGAGATCTACGCCAGTACGCCCAATTTCACGTCGACCGTTGGCAGGCAGTGGGTCGCGATGAAGGATAATTTTCCCCCGTTGTACAACTACTCGCTCGAACTGGTCAAGCCCGACATCGCGTTGATCAGCGGGTTTCCTTCGGTCATTGTTACGAAGAACGGCTACTTCGTCACCCATGACTTTCATCGCGACAACGTGGCCGTGAGCGAGCTGGGCGCTTCACCTCCGACTCTGCCCAAGGTCGGTTCGCTGGACTGGAGCATCACGACCGGCAAGCAGGGCGAAGTCACCGCGAGCACGTTAACCGTCGCGTCTCGTCAGTCGTTTACGACGGTGAGCGTGACCGTCCTCTCGTACAATCGACCAGCGCACATCGTCGCGCCGCCGAGTGCGCAGGTGAAGGTGGAGGCCCCGACCTTCCTGCGAAGTTTGCTCGGCAAGGGTATGTTCTCCGTCTTGATTCCCGCAAATATTTCGAGCCTCGGAAGTACGAGTCTCAGTTGACGTTAGACAGACCCGCTCGCCCCGAGCCGCGATGGCCGGCGTCACTCGCGCTACTGGTGTGCGTCGGTCTCTACGTCGCCCTACCCAACCGTTTGGTCGTGGGCCCACGCTGGCTCGTGCCGGTACTAGTGGCACTGCCGCTGCTTCCGCTGTCGGCCCGCAAGCACCGACACCCGAATGACGCGCCGTGGGTGCGGTACCTCACCCTGGGATTGATTGGATTGGTGACCGTGGCGAACATCACGTCGGTGGTGCTGCTGGTCCATCACTTGCTCAACGCCAACGTGTCTCAAGGTCGGAACCTGATCTATTCGGCGGTGTCGGTGTGGCTCACCAACGTCATCGTCTTCGGGTTGTGGCTATGGGAAATCGATCGGGGCGGACCGCACCGGCGTGCGGGCTCGGACACGCTACTGCCCGACGTTCAGTTCCCCCAGATGGAGAACCCCTCACTGGCGCCCAAGGACTGGCGGCCCCGGTTCTTTGATTACCTGTACACGTCTTTCGCTAACGGAACGAGTTTCGCTCCCGCCGACGCGATGCCGCTCACGATCCTCGCGAAGTCACTGTTCGCCGTTGAATCCGTCGTGTCGTTGATGACGATCGCGGTGGTGGCCGCGCGAGCGGTCAACATCCTTCGTTGATCACTCGCCCAGAAGGCGACCGAGCAAGCCACTCGCGCGCGAATGACGACCCGTGTGCTCGACGACGTCAGCGCGTGCGGCGAACGAACGACCCGCGTTGATCCCCATCCACCGGACTGGTTCGTACTCCCACTTGCGTGATTGGTGATGCACGAACGCCAGGTTCGTGTGGTCGGTCACCGAATCAGGTTTCGTGATTAGATCGGCGAGTGCGATCGCACAGACGCGACTCAGTACGACACCGTCGCCCGTGTAGCCGCCCGCCGCCGCAAGACCGCTCTCAGGGTCGAAGACCACGGAGGGCTCTCGGTCGCGGGGTAGGGCGAGCGGTCCGCCCCAACGGTGCGAGATGGCGCCGTTGAAGGTGGGGAAGAGTTCGCGAAGGGTGTGCTCGAGGGCTCGAAAGGTTTTGTCGTCCTGGTCGAAGCGCTCTTCGACGCTCGAACCGAAGTGGTAAGGCGCACCCCGGCCGCCAAAGGCGATCCGGTCATCGGCGGTGCGCTGTCCATAGATGATGGCGTGCCGATCGTCGGCAAAGGTCGGGTAGTGGCGAAAACCGGCGTCGCGCCAGAACGCTGGTGACTGGGGCTCGGTAGCGATCATCAGCGAGTAGATCGGCGCCACCGTTCGGCGTTCGCCCGGCAACGTGGGGGTGAATCCTTCGGTGGCGCGCACGACGACGTCGGCACTCACGGTCCCGCCGACCGTGATGATCCGCGCTCGTCGCGAACGTGATGCGGGGATGATTCTGGTCACGGCGGTGTCCTCGTAGATCGTGACGCCGAGGCGTTCAACCACGTCGCCCAAGCCCCGCGCGAGCCTCGCGGGGTGGAGGCGAGCGCAATGCGGGCTGTACGTGGCGCCGAGGGCACCGGCCACGTAGCCGTAGTCGTAGAGTTCGTGCTCGTCGAGCCAGCGCAGGTCGTGTTCGCCCCGTCCGCGATCTCGTGCGTGGGCGACCTCGTCGCGCAGTCGTGACGCCTGAATCGGGTTTCGGGCGAAGGTCAGAGAACCACCTTTTACGAAATGGGCGTCGATCCGGTCCTCGCGCACGCTGTCACCGAGATCGTCCACGGCTCGCTGGAGCAAGAGCCGTAGGTGCTCGGCGGCGTCGGCTCCGTGTCGTTCGAGCACGGCGTGCTCGGCGAGTGGGTAGAGCGCAGACGCCCAACCACCGTTTCGCCCCGACGCACCAAAGCCGCAGAGCGATTTCTCGAGCACCGCTATTCGAAGGTGCGGGTCGCGTCGCTTCAGTTCGCGCGCCGTCCAGAGTCCCGTGTACCCTGCGCCGACGACGGCGACGTCAGCGTCGATGTCGCTCGACAGAGAGGCACGTGCCTCGATCGGTTCGTCGAGAGTTGACCACCACAAGGATCGTGGTGGACGCATGATCAGATGAACTTCGTGGCTCCGGAGAAGACGTCACGCAAGATGCCGACCATGAGGTCGATGTCATCGCGCGTCGAGATCAGCGGTGGGGCCAGCTGCACGACGGGGTCACCGCGGTCGTCCGAGCGACAGATCAGGCCGCGACGGAACATCTCGGGCGAGACGTAGCCGCGAAGCAGTCGTTCGGCGTCGTGACCGGCCCACGTCTCCTTCGTGGTCTGGTTCTTGACGAGCTCGACGCCCCAAAAGTAACCGGTGCCTCGTACGTCTCCCACAATAGGAAGGTCCTTGAGCTCTTCGAGTCGGTCGCGGAAGTAGTCCTGGTTCGCGAGCACGTTCTCCAAGACTTTTTCGTCTTCCATGATCTTGATGCTCGCCAGGGCGACCGCACACGACACGGGGTGACCCGACCAGGTGAAGCCGTGAATGAACGAATTGTCGTCGTGCTGGAAAGGTTCGGCGATGCGGTCCGAGACGATCATGGCGCCCAACGGGGCGTAGCCCGCGGTGATCCCCTTCGCGCAGGTGATGACGTCGGGCACGTAGTCGTACTTCTGGGCGCCGAACCAGGTGCCCAAGCGACCGAAAGCGCAGATCACGTCGTCCGCCACCAACAAGACGCCGTAACGGTCACAGATTGACCGGACCTCCTGCCAGTAGCCGGGCGGTGGCGTGAAGCAGCCGCCCGCATTCTGCACCGACTCGAGGAACACCGCGGCGACGGTCTCGGGACCTTCGCGAAGGATCGCCTCTTCGATTTGGTGGGCCGACCACATACCGAAGGCCTCGAAATCGTCGGCGAACTTCTCGGCGCGGTAGAAGTTGACGGCGGGCACCTTGACCGCACCCGGGACCAGTGGTTCGAACGGCTGGCGATAGCCCTCGAGTGACGTAATCGTGAGGGCGCCCAGCGTCGTGCCGTGGTACGCGATGTCGCGGCTGATGACCTTGTAGCGATCGCTGTCGCCGCGCATCTTGTGGTACTGGCGCGCGAGTTTCCACGCGCTCTCGTTCGCCTCGGCGCCACCGGTCGTGAAGAAGACACGATTGAGGTCCCCGGGTGCGAGACTCGCGATCTTTTCTGCCAGATCGATCGCCTTGGGGTGCGCGTAGGTCCACAGCGGGAAGAACGCCATGGTGTTCATCTGCTCGGCGGCCGCCTCGGCGATCTCGCGTCGACCATGGCCGAGCATGTTGGTAAAGAGCCCCGAGAGACCGTCGAAGTACTCGGTGCCGTTGGCGTCATAGACCCGCGTACCCTCGCCGCGCACCATGATCGGTATCTCTTTGTTCTCGTCGTAGGCGCCCATCCGGGACATCTGTAGCCACAGATGACGTCGAGCACGCTCCGAGTAACTGTGACTCGCGTTCTCGGCATGACTCATCGTGATGCCGTCGGTGTAGATTTCGTGAATCGTCACTTGGTCCCCCATGCGTATGTCTGCTTTGAAAGCTTCAAATACAGAAATGTTTCAACTTCGGTGACACCCGGGATGCTCCGAATTGAGTCATTTAACAAGTGCACCAACGCGTTGTCGTCTTCAGCGATCACTTCGGCGATGATGTCAAAGCTGCCGGCGGTCATGACCACGTAATTGGCCTCTTCAATGGCGGCGACTTTGTCGGCGACGAGGCGCACGTCCCCATGGACGCGAATACCGATGAGGGCTTCGCGTCCGTAGCCCAACTGCAGTGGGTCGGTGATCGCGACGATCTGCATGACGCCCGCGTCGCGCAGTCGTTGGACCCGGCGTCGAACGCCGGCCTCGGAGAGCCCAACCTCCTCGGCGATGGCGCCGTAGGGCTTGCGCCCGTCGCGCTGCAGGTGGCCGATGATCTGGCGATCGAGGGCATCAATGCCGTTCGGTGCCGAGACCAGCTCCAAGTTCGATCGCTCTACGCTCTTCGGACTCTTTGGTTGTGGTTTCGTGCCTGGCATTGGTCGCTCCCCGCTCCGGATGCCCAGGGCACCGGTGCTGCGGATAGAGACAGTATAGGGAGAAAACACGCCGAATCGAGGCGTGAATTGTTAAATCTGTGCTCATTTTCTTACTTTTGGTTTGCAGAACCCATGAAAACTCTGGCAGAGTGGCTGAGAGCGTGAGCGAAAGGTCGCCGCGCCCTGGAGGGTTTTTATGCGTCGATTGTCCAACTTCATCGGCGGCGAATCGGTCGCTCCCAAGAGCGGCAAGTACGTCGAATTGATCAATCCCGGTACCGGCGAACCACTCGCCGAGATGCCGATCTCGGGCGAGGCTGACGTGGACCACGCGGTGCAAGCCGCGGCGAAGGCGTTCACCTCGTGGCGTCGTACGACGCCCTCGCAACGAAGTCTCGCGCTGCTCAAGATCGCCGACGTCTTGGAAAGTCACGCCGAGGAACTCGTCGCGCTCGAAGCGGAGAACTGCGGCAAGATCATCTCGGTCACGATGAGCGAAGAGATTCCGCCGATGATCGATCAGATTCGATTCTTCGCGGGCGCCGCACGTCTCTTGGAGGGACGCGGTGCGTCGGAGTACATGGAGGGAATGACGAGCTACGTGCGTCGCGAACCGATCGGCGTGTGCGGCGCGGTGACGCCTTGGAACTATCCGATGATGATGGCGGTCTGGAAATGGGCTCCGGCGATCGCCGCGGGTAACACCATGGTCCTCAAGCCTGGTGACTCGACGCCCGTCTCCACGTTATTGATGGCCCAATTGATGGGCGAGGTTCTTCCGGCGGGGGTCTTCAACGTGGTCTGCGGTGACCGCGACACTGGACGTCTCTTGGTCGAACACCCAGTGCCCGCCATGGTGTCGGTGACCGGTTCGGTGCGAGCTGGTATGGAGGTGGCCGGGGCTGCGTCAAAGACGCTCAAGCGCGTGCACCTCGAACTCGGCGGCAAGGCACCCGTCGTCGTCTTCGATGACGTCGACATCGCCACCGCCGCCGAAGGAATCGCAATCGCGGGATTCTTCAACGCGGGCCAAGATTGCACCGCGGCGACACGAGTGCTGGTGGGCCCGGGCGTGTACGGCGACTTTGTCGACGCGTTGGCCGAGCAGGCGCGAAACACGGTCGTGGGACTCCCCGACAATGATGATGCCCTCTTTGGACCGGTGAATAACGTGAATCAATTCGAACGCGTGAGCGGGATCCTCGGACGAAAGCCTGGTCACGCGTCGGTCGCGGCGGGAGGTGAGCGGGTAGGCGACGCTGGCTACTTCATCGCCCCCACGGTTGTCGCCGACCTGCACCAGGACGACGAGATGATTCAAAGTGAGATCTTCGGGCCGGTGATCACCGTGCAGAAGTTCAGCGACGAGGCCGAGGCACTCGAATGGGCCAACGGCGTCGAGTACGGTCTCGCGTCGTCGGTCTGGACCAGCGACCACAGCCGCGCCATGCGATTCACTCGTGACCTGGATTTTGGCTGCGTGTGGGTCAATACCCATATTCCCATGGTGGCCGAGATGCCCCACGGCGGCTTCAAGCGCTCGGGCTACGGCAAGGACCTCTCGGTCTACGGGTTCGAGGATTACACGCGCATCAAGCACGTCATGCACAACATCGAGTTTTGAGTCCGGTGGACGCTCGACGTCCGACGATGTACTGAAGTACGAGAACAACCTATTGAAAGGATGATCGTCGATGATCATCGGAGTTCCGAAGGAAATCAAGAAGGATGAGAACCGGGTCTCGTTGACGCCGGCGGGCGCGAGAGAACTGTCCGGGGCCGGCCACCAGGTGCTGGTAGAGCAGGGCGCGGGCGTCGGCTCGTCAATCAGCGACGATGATTACATCGCCAACGGAGCGACGATCATCAAGGACGTCGACGACGTCTGGGCCGATAGTGAATTGGTCTTGAAGGTTAAAGAACCGATCAGCGACGAGTACCACCGCCTTTCGGCTCGCAAGAACCAGGTGCTGTTCACGTACTTGCATCTGGCTGCGTCGCGAGAGTGCACGGACGCGCTGGTGAAAGCGAAGAACGTGGCCATCGCGTACGAGACGGTACGCCTGCGCGACAATTCGTTGCCGTTGTTGACACCCATGAGCGAGGTGGCCGGACGTATGGCCCCCCTGATGGGAGCGCACCATCTGATGCGCCCGGGCGGCGGACGCGGCACGCTTATTGGAGGCGTGCCGGGTGTGATCCCGGCGAACGTGGTCGTGATTGGCGCGGGTGTGGCGGGTCTCGCCGCCGCTTCGATGGCGGTGGGACTTCACGCGCACGTGAAGGTCCTGGACCGGAACCTGGAGCGCCTTCGCCAGGTCGACATCCACTTTGACGGTCGAGTGCAGACCATTGCGTCCTCGACCCTCACCCTCGAAGAGGCATGCCTTGACGCGGACATCGTGATCGGCGCGGTGCTCGTGGTAGGTGCGAAGGCGCCAAAGTTGGTATCCAACGAACTGGTCGCTCGAATGCGCCCGGGATCGGTGCTCGTGGACATCTCGGTCGACCAGGGCGGTTGTTTCGAGGACACGCGTCCGACGACTCACTCAGAGCCCACGTTCAAGGTGCACGAGTCAATCTTCTACTGCGTGGCGAACATGCCGGGCGCCGTGCCGCATACGTCGACGCACGCCTTGGCGAACGCTACATTGCCCTACACGCTCGAACTAGCCCGCCACGGCTGGCGTGAAGCAGTGATCGCTGATGACGCGTTAGCCGAAGGGGTCAACGTCGTCGATGGTTCGGTGACCTACGGACCCGTCGCCGAGTCACTCGGCGTCTCCTACACAGCCTTGCGATCTTTCCTTTAGACGGGATCTGGTAAGCCGCCAGAGGCAAATGAACAGAAGAGGTATGACGTACTCGAACACGCGATGGTGTAGCGCCAAAGGAGGAAATTCGGCTCGAGCATCGGGAGCGACGGCGTTACCAACTCTGATGATGTCGCTGCTCGCCATCGCCCACAAAGAGCCGAGGCGGACATTCGCACGGCGTCACGAACTGCGCTCAGTGGCAGTGGCAAGCATGACGAACTTCTTTAAGTTTTCACTTGACCTTTACCTCTCGGTAATCCCCTAGTTTGTGACACCGAGCGCTTATCGTTTGGGCGTGACAAGAGGGGGGTTATGTCAGATAGTGCAGTGAACAATGTGGTGCACGCTGACATTCCCGACCCGCGTCGCTGGTTCGCATTGGTGGTCATCGCCATCGCTCAGTTGATGGTCGTGCTGGACGCCTCAATCGTCAACATTGCGCTGCCGCACGCTGCGCTGCCGCGCGCGCTCGGCGGTCTCGCCATTGCGCCCAAGAACTACCAGTGGGCGATCACCGCCTACACGCTGACCTTTGGAGGTTTCTTGCTCCTCGGAGGCCGCGTAGGTGACTACATGGGTCGAAAGAAGGCCTTCCTCATTGGACTCGTGGGGTTTGCGAGTGCGTCGCTCCTGGGCGGTTTCTCGGTCAATCAACAAATGCTCTTTGGCGCGCGAGCATTGCAGGGAATCTTTGGCGCCTTGCTGGCCCCGGCGGCACTATCGCTCATTTCGATAACCTTCACCGACTCGAAGGAGCGCGCCAAGGCCTTCGGTGTCTACGGAGCTCTTTCAGGCGTCGGTGCCGCGATCGGGCTCATTGCGGGAGGACTCCTGACCCAGTACCTCTCGTGGCGGTGGTGCCTCTTCGTCAATACGCCCATGGCGATCATCGCGCTGTTCCTCGCCATACCCAACGTGCACGAATCCAAGGTCGAGGGTCACCCTCATTACGACGTGCCCGGCGCGCTCACGGCCACCTTGGGAATGGTGAGCATCGTCTTTGGCGTCTCGCAGGCTTCGACGTACGCGTGGGGATCTCTCAGTGCCTGGCCCTACATCGCGCTCGGCGTCGCGCTGCTATTCGTGTTCTTCCAGATCGAAGCCAGAGTCAAATCGCCGCTCTTGCCGCTGCGCCTGTTGACCGACCGGGTGAGGGCGGGTTCGTACCTCTCGCAGATCTTCGTCGGCCTGGGGCTCTTCGGGATGTTCTTGTTCCTGACCTTCTACTTCCAAGACGTGCATCAGTACTCGGCGGTGAAGTCGGGCCTTCTCTACCTGCCCTTCTCGGTGGGAGTCATCCTGGGCGCGGGCGCGGCGAGTCAGATCCTGCCCAAGTTCGGACCACGGCTGATTGCGACAGTGGGAAGTCTCATGGGCGCGCTCGGTCTTTTGCTCTTGTCCTTTCTCGCTCCCAACAGCAGTTACCTGACCCGGGTGATGCCCGCGATGATCATCGGCAGCCTCGGTCTAGGCGTCACCTTCGTCGCGGTCGCCTCGACCGCCTTGTTTAATGTGCGTCCCGAGGACGCGGGTGCCGCGTCGGCGGTCTTGAATACCGCCCAACAGATCGGTGGATCCTTTGGCACCGCGATCCAGAACACCATCTACGTCACCAGCGCGTCGGCGTTCGTCGCGGCGGCGTTGCGTCCCGGACTCACGAGGTCGTCGCTCATCGCGTTGCATATTGCGGGCGCCGTCCACGGCTACGACCTGGCTTTCCGATTTGGTGCGCTGATGGTCTTTCTCGCCGCGGTGAGCTTCTACCTGTTCGTGAACATCGACCGGCATCACCTAGGCCAGCACGATGAAGTGGTCGCCGGACTCTAGGACGACACGTAAGGGCAGTGTCGACAACCGCTGTCACAGCACGTCCCGCGCGCGAGGTGCGTGGCGAACGTCAACACGCTCAGTCCCGTCGAGGGATCGCGATAGGTAGGTTCACCCAGGGCAACGGCGTGCTCGTGTGCTTCGATGATGGCGTCATAGTCCGGACGCGTTGGGTCACAGCGCGAAACGTCGGGCCGGGGCACGTGGGACATAGTGACGCCTACTCGCGGATCGAGACGATGACCTTGCCGAATTTTCCCGGTTTGGCGAAGAAGTTGTAGGCGCGGTTGATGTCCTCAAAGTTGAAACGTCCGGCACTCGGCACGCGTAGCTTTCCCTCGTCCCACCACGGGACCAACGTCTCGTTGACCCGAGCGATGACGTCCGCCTTCTCCTTGCGAGACCGAGCGCGCAACGTCGAACCCGTGATCACCACGCGTTTGGCCATGACGTTCAACAAGTCGAGTTCGACTTTCGAGCCGCTTCCGACCCCGATGACGATGACGCGCGCGAAGGGGGCGAGGACGCGCTGGGCCTTCTCCAGGTTCGTCGCGCCCAGGAGTTCGAGTACGACGTCGACGGGCTCGAGGCTCGTTACGTCATCGCTCACGATGGTTTCGTCAGCACCGAGCTTGCGTAATTTCTGGTGATGCTCGTTGGTGCGCGTGACGGCGATGACGTGAGCGCCTATCACGTGAGCGATCTGGACCGCGGCAGTACCCACGCCGCCCGCCGCGCCGCTCACGAGGACCCGTTCACCCGGTTGAAGATCAGCTTGAAGGACGAGGGCGTCAAAGGCCGTAGTGAACGATTCGGCGAAACCGCCCGCCTCTTCCCAACTGATGTGGTCGGGGACAAATATCAAGTGTTCAAACGGCACCGCACAGAGCGTGGCCTGCGCTCCGCCGCCCACCAACGCGCACACCCGACGTCCGACGAGAGGCTCGTGAACCTCGTGACCGACCGAACTGACGACACCCGCGAGTTCCATGCCGGGAACGTCCTCGGGCCATCCCGGGGGGGCGGGGTAGAGACCACGTCGCTGCATCAGGTCGGCGTTGTTGATACCAAAGGAGTGCACCGTCACGACCACGCCCGTCGGTCCGGGTTTCGGATTGGGGCGGTCGAACATTTCAAGGTTTTCACCGTTAATCACGACGCAGAGCATGCCGCCAAGCCTACGGGTGCCACCAAGGAGAGATTCGCCAATAGTGTCGGTCCATGACCATTTACGACATACCAGTACATACCCTCGGCGGCGAAGAGAGTTCTCTCGCCCCCTACGCCGGCAAGTCCGTCCTCGTTGTCAACGTGGCTTCCAAGTGCGGACTCACTCCTCAGTACGAGGGGCTCGAGGCACTGCAGAAGACCTACGGCGACAAGGGCTTCAGCGTTGTCGGCTTTCCGTGCAACCAGTTCATGGGCCAAGAGCCCGGCACCGCCGAGGAGATTCAGACGTTCTGCTCGACGACCTACGGCGTGACTTTCCCCCTGTTCGAAAAGATCGACGTGAACGGCGAGGACCGTAGTCCGATCTACGCCGAACTCACCAAGGTCGCCGACGCCGAGGGCTACAGCGGCGACGTGCGGTGGAATTTCGAGAAGTTCCTCGTGAGTCCCGATGGTTCGGTGCAGCGCTTCGCCCCTCAGGTCACGCCCGAGGACCCGGTACTCGTCGCCGCCATCGAGTCGTCACTTTCCTAAGTGAGCGAGCGAGCGAGTCGCACGTAAGTGGGGGCTAGCCCGTAGCGAGGCCAGAAAGAACTCGCCTGTTCGTTGGTCACTCGCCACTGCGCCTCGACGTAGTGATAGCCCTCGCGTCGGGCGTCGTCGAGCACCGCGTCGATCATCGCGCTCGCCACACCGTGACCCTGCACGCTCGGATGAACCACGACCTCACTCAGATGCAACGTCTCATCGAACGAGCCGCGCCGCGCCGGCAAGGGGAACGTGATCGCCTGGGCGAGCACGTTCCCGTCACCTTCGACGACGTAATGCTTCACCTCGGGGTCCTCGAGCAGCTCGAGTAGCTCGCGGCGTATCGCGTGGCGGTCCTTGCGCGACACCGCGCCCGGCTCGCCCTGGGCGACGTCGATGACGTGGTCGAGCTCGAGGACTTGGTCGATGTCGGCGGGCCGCGCAGCGCGTAGCGACAGGCCGGCGGGCAGGGCGCGCACGTCGCGCTCGAGGAGCTTCATGACGCCACGTACGCTCAATGGCTCGTAGCCGAGTGAACGCCAGGGGTCGATGTGTTCGTCGTCGTCTAGAGTCCACGAAAAGTGTTGCGCGGCCCCCGCGCGGCGCCAACTCGCACTGGCGTCGCGCACGAGTTGGGTGAGGACGTCGGCGTCGTCGAAAGATGCGCCGTCGGGACCCGTCCACGCCGCGAGTGCGTGCGTGGGGTCGCCCAATACCGCGCCGTAGAGGTGGCCCACCACCGTGCCGTCGTCAAACGCAACCCAGGTGGAGGTCGTCGCGTGAAGAATGGTCTCGTAGAGGACCTCGCCATCAAGGTGCGCGTTGACGAGGGGTCGGCGCCGCGCGTCGTCGCTCAATTGGTGCACGATCCGTTCAACGACGGCTCGTGCGTCGTTGGGCTGGAGCGTGCGAACGGTCGTCATTCGCTTACCGTAGTTCGCCGGTGTGCAAGAGTAACGGGGTGACCGTGCGCGCGACACTGTTTGACATGGATGGCCTGCTCATTGACTCCGAGGTCCTTTGGCACAAGGCCGAACTCGAGATCTTTGGTCGACTTGGCGTGCCGATCTCGGACGAAGAGGACCGCTCGACCAAGGGAATGTTCGTCGTTGAGGTCGTGCACCATTGGCAAGCAAAGTATCCCTGGTCGACGCCGAGCCCCGAAGCAGTGGTTGACGAGGTCCTCGAGCGCGTGGGCCAGCTCGTCGAGAGCGAAGGCGTGCTCCTGCCTGGTGCCGTGCGCGCGATTGACCTGACCAGCGAACGCGGCCCGGTGGGTCTGGCGAGTTCGACCCCGCTCAAACTGATCTATCGGTGTCTCGACCATTTTGGCCTTCGCGATCGTTTCGCCATCGTGCAGTCCGCGGAGTTCGAGCCCTTTGGCAAGCCTCACCCGGGCGTGTTCTTGAGTGCCGCGGCGTCATTGCACGTCGATCCGCGCGACTGTCTCGTCTTCGAGGACTCGGCCGCTGGCGTCCTCGCGGCCAAGGCCGGTCGCATGAAGGTGGTGGCGGTGCCGACGAGCCATGACCGATCGCTGGCGGAGTTCGCGCTCGCGGACCTCGTGCTGTCCTCGCTCGAGGATTTACGCCCGCAGTGGCTCGATGAGCAGTTCGCCTAAAGCACCTTGGTGAACCGGTACGCACTTTCGTGGGTGTAGGCCCCTTCGGGGAAGAATTCCACCGGCGTCCAGCCGTGCTTCGGGTAGAAGGCGACCGCTTCGGGCTGCGCGGGCCCGGTCTCGAGGTAGAGCTGCGCGTAGCCCATGGCCCGCGCGCGACCTTCGATCTCGTCCATTAGTTGCGCGGCGACGCCACCTCGTCGAAGGTCGGGACGCACCCAGAGGCGCTTGACCTCGGCGAGCTTGAGTTCGGGTTCGGCGATCCGGCGAAGTCCCACGCCACCGCAGAGGTGGCCTTCACTGCGCGCCACGAGAAAGATCCCCGTGGGTGGCAGCAACTCGTCGAGGTTCATCTGCGTGTCGTCGTCAATCGCGCCGTAGCGACGGTTGAGTTCGTCCACCGCGGCCTTGAAGACACTAAGGGCCCCCGAGGTGGTGATGAGTTCATCTTTGATGGTCAGTGCAATCACGATTCCAGCGTAGAGCAGCGAGACTTTCACCCATCTTCAGTACGATGGAGAGATTCATTGAAGGAGACCCGTGTTTCGCCCCGTCAGCGCTGAATTCGATTTTGTTGCCCTCGAGGAGGTCGAACTCGCACGCTGGCGGACCAATGACGTTTTCGCTCGGTCGATGCAGCACCGCCAAGGTGCCGAGCCGTGGGTGTTCTACGAAGGCCCACCGACCGCGAATGGCAAGCCAGGCTTGCACCACGTGTGGGCGCGGGTTTACAAGGATCTCTTCTGTCGGTACCAGACCATGCAAGGGCGATTCGTGTCACGACGCGCGGGCTGGGACACGCACGGACTTCCCGTCGAGGTCCAAGTGGAAAAGCAGTTAGGGATCTCGGGCAAGCGCGACATCATCGAGAAGGTCGGCATCGGTGAATTCACCAGGCTGTGCAAGGAGTCGGTGCTCATCTACGTCGACGAGTTCGAGAAGCTGACCGAGCGCATCGGCTACTGGACCGACATGGAGCACGCGTACTACACGTTTCACCCGTCCTACGTGCAATCGGTGTGGTGGCAACTTCAACAACTTTTCGATCGGGGTCTGCTTTACGAGGACTTGAAGGTCGTCCCGTACTGCCCGCGCTGCGGCACGGCGCTGTCCAGTCACGAACTTGGTCAGCCCGACGTCTACACCGACGAAACCGACGAGAGTTGCTATGTTCGCTTGCGTATCGTCGACGCCGAGAAACACCCGGGGCTCGACGCAGCGACGCATCTGGCGGTATGGACGACGACGCCCTGGACGTTGCTGTCGAACGTAGCGGTCGCGGTAAACCCCGAGATCTCGTACACGGTGGTCGACGGACTCGTCGTCGCGACCGCGCTGGTCGAGTCGGTCTTCGGCGAAGGCGTCAGCGCCGGGCCGACGTTTCCCGGCTCGGCGTTGGCGGGCGTGCACTACGCGCGTCCGTTCACGGACGTGGACTTGCCCGAAGGTGTGGACGCTTGTTACGTCGTCGAGGCGGACTACGTCACCACCGACGACGGCACCGGTCTCGTGCACCAGTCCCCGGCCTTCGGGGAGGTGGACCGCCAAATCGCCCGGGCCTATTCGTTGCCCACCGTCAATCCCGTCGGTCCGGACGGCTGCTTCACCAGCGACGTGCCGTGGCTCGAGGGCGAGGACGTTCGACGGGCGAACGTGGCGATCAATGATGAACTGGAACGGCGCGGGATACTGCTGCGGCGTCAGGCCTACGTCCACTCACTGCCGCACTGCTGGCGCTGCGGCACGGTGTTGATCTATTGGGGCAAGCCCAGTTGGTACGTCGCCACGAGTCAGTACAAGAACGAGATGATGGCCGAGAATCAGACGATTGACTGGCACCCGGCCCATATCCGCGACGGGCGTTTTGGCGAGTGGCTCGCGAACAACGTGGACTGGGCGCTTTCGCGCGACCGCTTCTGGGGGACGCCTCTTCCGATCTGGCAGTGCGGGCAGTACCACTACACCTGCGTGGGGTCCCTCGAAGAACTGTCGCAGCTCGCCGGTCGTGACCTGGCGGACCTCGACCCCCATCGTCCAGCGATCGACGAGGTGGTGATCGCGTGTCGGACCTGCGCGGAACCCGCCACGCGCGTCGAACCGGTCATCGACGCGTGGTTCGACTCCGGAGCCATGCCCGCGGCCCAAGTCGGCTATCCGCACGCGCCCGCCAGCAAGGACGCGATGCAGTTTCCCGCGCAGTTGGTCGTCGAGGCGATTGACCAGACGCGAGGTTGGTTCTATTCGCTGCTCGCGGTCAATACCTTGGTCTTCGGCGAGAAGCCCTATGAGCACGTGCTCTGTCTTGGTCACATCGTCGACGAGACCGGCAAGAAGATGAGCAAGTCGCTCGGTAACGTCATCGACCCGTGGGAGGTCTTGGGCACGCGAGGGGCCGATCCGCTTCGCTGGTGGATGTTCTCCCAAGGTTCACCCTGGACCTCGACGCGCGCGAGTCTCAGCGCGATCGACGCGTCACTTCGCGAGACCCTCGCGACGCTCTGGAACACGTTCAGCTTCTTCACGACCTACGCGTCACTGAATACGTTCGATCCGCAGGACCCCGAGATCCCCGCCGTGGCCGAGCGCGCCGCGATCGACCGGTGGATCCTGTCGCGCCTCGAGAGCGTGACCGTGGCGGTGACGTCGGCCCTGGATGGCTACGAGCCACTGGGCGGCACCGACGCGCTCAGCGAATTAGTCGACGACCTCTCCAACTGGTACGTGCGTCGCAGTCGGCGCCGCTTCTGGCGCACCGACCCGAAGGCCCCGCGTTCGGACTCGCTCGCCGCTCAGGCGACCTTGCTCGAAGTGCTCCAACGCGTGACCTTATTGTTGGCGCCATTTTGTCCTTTCTTGACCGAGCGGCTCTACCTTGACCTCTTTGACGTCGCCCCGGAGGCGTCGGTGCACCTAGCGGACTGGCCCTCGAGTGAACCGCGAAACCGCGACGTCGCTCTCGAGGCGTCGATGAACGTGGCGCGACGACTCACGTCACTTGGTCGCGCCGCACGCGCCGAGGCGGGTGTCAAGGTGCGCCAGCCGCTCGCACGCGCGCTCGTCTTCCTGCAGGCTGGCTCACCAATGCCGCCGGCCGGGATTGTCGAAGACGAACTCAACGTCGACGTGCTCGAGTATGGTACCGAGCTCGCCGAGGTCTTGCGCTTCGAACTCGTGCCCAACTTTCGAACCGTGGGACCTCGTCTTGGTGAGGCGGTCAAGGAGTTGAAGCCCGCGCTCGCATCACTCGATTCACTCGCCGCGGCTGACGCCCTGGAGCAGGGGGGCACCGTGAGCGTGACACTTTCAACGGGAACCTTCGATCTCGGCGTCGAGGACCTCGAGCTTCGCGTCAAGAGTCAAGGTGGCTTCGCGGTGTCGCGTGACGGTGGTGAGGTGATCGCGCTGGACCTCGCACTGGACGACGCCCTGCTTCGGCGTGGGTACCTGCGCGACGTCGTCCGTCAGGTCCAAGACTTGCGAAAGAATACCGGGCTCGACGTCGCGGACCGCATTGTCCTGCACGTGACTGGTATCGACGACCTCGCCGACGGGTTCGACGTATTGGCGAGCGAGGTTCTCGCGGTGCAAGTCATCAGCGGCGAGGGCGAGGGCGAAGGCTGCTTCCTCGAACTCGATGACGGGCGCGACGCGAAAGCGTGGATTACGAAGGTCTCGCCGACGAGTTGAGTTTCTTGAGCAGTATCGCCAACGTCGCACGCTCGTGGTCACTGAGTCGATTGGCGAGGTTGTCTTCGAGATAGTCGAGGTGGACGTTGAGCGCCTCATCGAGCTTCTGGTTTCCCTGGTTCGAAATAGCGACGAAGATCGCTCGACGGTCGCTCGGGCAGAGTTGGCGCGTCACGTAACCGGCCGATTCGAGGCGGTCGATCAGTCGAGTCGTGCCGCCAGTCGAGTGCACGATCGCGTCGGCAATCTGGTTCATCTTCAGACGACCCTCGGGCGCCTTTCGCAACTGGAGCAGCACCTCGAACCAGGCGAGGGGTAGGTCGCACGCCGCCTCGAGCTCGACCCCCAGGCTCTTCGAAAGTCGGGCGTTGGTCTCGAGCAAGAGTCCGAACAGCACGACGCGCTCGTCGCCGGAGGGACACGCGCTGGTGGTGGTTGTGGACATGCCCCGATTTTAGCAGAAACTTCACCTTGCGATTACTTCTTGACAAGTAGTTGTATATGCAAGTACAATTGCGGCAGAGCACAAAGCGTGTCCAAGAAAAGTAGGAGAACCACAATATGAGCAACCTCCCCGCTCCCGGCGTCTACAACGTCGACCCCGTCCACTCAACCGTCAGCTTCATTGCCCGCCACCTCGTCGCGGCGAAGGTTCGCGGTAACTTCACTGAATTCAGTGGCGCAATCACCATTGGTGACACCATTGAGGCCTCCTCGGTCGTCGCCGAGGTTCAGGCCAGCAGCATCACTACCGCCAACGAGATGCGTGACGGTCACCTCAAGAGCGCGGACTTCCTCGACCAGGAGCACTTTCCTACGTTGAACCTGAAGTCCACCAAGATCACCGCCAAGGGTGGCGACAAGTACGAACTGCTCGCCGACCTTACCGTCAGGGGCACGACCAAGCCCGTGACGTTCCAACTGGAGTACCTCGGTACCGGGCCGAGCATGGCCCCGGGTGTGAACGTAACTGGCTTCGAAGTCACCGGTGAGATCGACCGTCGTGAGTTCGGCGTGAACTTCGAAGGCACGCTGGAGAACGGCAGCCTCGTCGTTGGCAACAAGATTGGCATCGAAATCGCCGTCGAAGCCCACCAAGCCGCCTAATCGCGGCACTCACGTAACTATCGCCGGGGGCCTTCGGGCCCCCGGCGATTGCTCGTTACGATGGGTCCATGTCAGATTCTCCCAAAGGTAAGGGCGTCAAGTCGACCCTCGGTGTGCTCGGTGCGCTCGCCACCATTATCTCGGTGTGGTGGTTTGCCCTTCGCCCGGCGAAGAAGAAGCGCGAGGGTTAACCGCGTCTGACGCGCCCTGATTTGGCCAGCGCCAGGCGTTAGCGTTTGGCATGGCTTCGGTTTCGCTCGCACCGCTGCGTCACCGGAGTTTCAGTCTCGCCCTCGGATCTTCGTTGATCTCCTCGACCGGCACGTGGATGCAGACGGTCGCACTGGGTATCTATCTCACGACCACCACCAAGGACGCCTTATGGCTGGGGCTCATTACGTTGGCCGCGTGGTTGCCGGCGATCGTCGGCTCGCCCACCGGCGGGGTCATGGGGGACCGTTTCAATCGGCAACGCTGGATTCAATCCATGAATTCGGTCATGGCCCTCACGGCGTGCGCACTCGCGGCCGCCAAGTACACCAATCATCTCTCGCCCCAACTTTGCTGCTACGTGGCGGCGGTTGAAGGGCTCTGTGGTTCGGCGTCCTGGGCGGCGTGGCAGTCACTGCTGCCTGAACTGGTCGGCCCGGACGAGGTCCTCGCCGCGGTCTCGCTCTCGTCGGCCCAGTTCAACCTCGGGCGCGTCATCGGCCCCCTCTGCGCCGGGGTGGCTCTGGCCTTTGGTTCGATTGGCTTGTGCTTCACGCTCAACGCGGCGTCGTTCGTCGTGGTCGTGGTGATGTTCTCGTTCGTTAAAAGCCCCCCTCGTGAGAAGGTGCTCACTAAGGTCCGTCCGATTCACGAGACCATCCAAGGGGCCCGAGTCGCGTGGGCCGTGAAGGGTTGTCGCAATCCGATCTTCGGTGTCGCCGCGGTGGCTCTCATCGCGAGCCCGTTTATCACGCTCGTTCCCGCGATGTCGATCCTGACGCTGCACGCCGGCAAGGTCGGCACCGCCTGGCTCGTGACCGCCCAGGGGGTGGGGGCGGTAACGGGCGCCCTGACATTGCCGGGCGTGGCGCATCGGACCTCGCGGCTGTTCGTGCTGCGAAGCTCGCTCGCGACGATGATCGTCGCCCTCGTCCTCTACGGCCTCGCGCCCGACCTCGTGTTGTCCGCCCTCGCCCTAGGCGTACTAGGGGGTGCCTACGTCGGTTCGTTGACGGGACTCAACACGTCGGTGCAATTGCACGCGCCTCGAAACGAGCGCACGCGCATACTTGCGCTCTACACGTTGTCGTTGTCGATCTTCTATCCCGTGGGTGCGCTCATCCAGTCAGCCTTCGCGAGGACCTGGGGCGTGCGACCCGTTACCTTGGTCGCGGCGGGTTCGCTCGCCCTGGTGCTGGCAGTCGTGACGCTCGCGCACCCCCAGTACTGGCGTGAGATCGGGGCGGTCCCTTCGAGCGCCGCGCAATTGCTGGCAGACTAGAAGGATGACGTTCACTTCGATCAACCCCTACAGCGAACGGGTGGTCGCCCAGTACGAGGGTCTGGACGCGCACGGCGTCGAAGACGCGCTCGTTCGCGCGCACGCGGCGTATCAAATGTGGCGCGACGTCGAGGTGAAGGACCGCGCCGAATTGATGAACCGCGCCGCCGAACTGCTCGAGGGCGAGATCCCCGTCGTCGCCGAGCTGATGACCAGCGAGATGGGAAAGACCTTCGCCGCCGCCAAGGGTGAGGCCGCCAAATGCGCCCTGACGATGCGCTACTACGCCCAGCACGCGCCGTCGATGCTCGAAGACGAGATCATCCCTTCGACGGCCTCGTTCAGTGGTGTTCGCTACGAACCGTCCGGACCGATTCTGGCGATCATGCCCTGGAACTTCCCGCTCTGGCAGGTGGTGCGATTCGCGGTGCCGAGCCTGATGGCGGGCAACGTCGTGTTGGTCAAGCACGCGCCTAACGTGCCGAGTTGTGCGCTCTATCTCGAAGACCTCTTCGTGCGCGCGGGATTCGCCAAGGGCGTCGTCACCAACCTCTTCGTCGAGGTCGATCAACTTCCCGCGATCATCGCCGATTCGCGCGTTCGAGGCGTGACGCTCACGGGCTCCGAGCGTGCCGGGCGCGCCGTCGCCGAACTGGCCGGACGCCACCTGAAGAAGTGTGTCCTCGAGCTCGGTGGATCGGACCCGTTCATCGTCGGCTCGTCGGCGGTGATGGACCGCACGGTCGCTCACGCGGTGACCGCGCGAATCCAGAACAACGGGCAGGCCTGTATCGCGGCGAAGCGGTTCATCGTCGTGGCCGAACGCAGCGAGGAGTTCGTCGAGCGCTTCAGCGAGGAAATGGCCCAGGTCACGACCGGCGATCCCATGGACCCCGCCACGGTCCTCGGACCTCTGGTGAGCCGAGCGCAACTTGACTTGCTCAGCGCCCAAGTGGCGTCCTCGATCGCCCAAGGCGCCGTGGTTCGCGCGGGCGGCGCTGCGCTCGAGGGGCGTGGCTTCTTCTTTCCCGCCACGGTTCTCACCGACGTGCCCGCTGATGCTCGCGCGGCTCGCGAGGAGTTGTTCGGGCCCGTCGCTGTCGTGCAAGTGGCCCGCGACCTGGATCAGGCGATCGATCTCGCGAACGCCACGCCCTGGGGACTGTCCGGTTCGGTCTGGGCGAGCGACGCCCGCGAGATCGATGCCGTCATCGAACGCCTCGACGTGGGCATGGTCTTCGCCAACGCCATCGTCGCTTCGGTGCCCGAGCTGCCCTTTGGCGGGACGAAGAACTCGGGCTTCGGGCGTGAACTCTCGGTGAGCGGACTGCGTGAGTTCACCAACGCCAAGACCTTCTACGTGGCATGACCGAACAGCTCTACTTCGATCACGCCGCTTCGGCCCCGCGTCGCGACGAGGTAACCGACGCGATGCAACGCTGGCAGCACGGTGTCGTGGGCAACCCTTCGGGTTCTCACCGCGCCGCGCGCGAGGCTCGTCGGGCCGTCGAAGAAGCTCGCGACGAAGTGGCCGAGTTCGTGGGCGCCAAGCCGGGTGGCGTGATCTTCACGGGCGGTGGTACCGAGTCATGTCACCTCGCCATCGTGGGCACGACGTTGGCGCATCGAGCGACGCACGACAAGAGCGTGGTCGTCACGTCGCGCGTAGAACACGACTCGGTCCTCGACGCTGCGCAGTTCGTCGCCCAACAGTATGAGAACGTGGAACATCGTCTCGTCGACGTTGACGCCGATGGCGTCGTAGACCTCGAGTCGTTGCGTGAAGCCCTCGATCCTGACGTCGCCATCGTGAGTGTCATGACGGTCAACAACGAAACCGGCGTGTGTCAGCCCCTCGACGGCGTGAGCTCGATGGCCATGGGCCACGTTCCCGGTGGTGTGACCACGCACACCGACGCCGTCGCCGCGGCCCCGTGGCTCTATCTTCCCACCGTGACCTCGACGACGGACCTGGTGTCAATCTGCGCGCACAAGATTGGCGGTCCCGTCAACGCGGGTGCGTTGGTCATGCGCCGTGAGGTCCCCCTGGTTGGTTTGGTGCCCGGTGGCGGGCAGGAGCGAGGACGTCGCGGTGGCACGGTCGACGTGGCTGCGTGCGTCGGGCTCGCCGCCGCGGTACGCCTGACCCAGAAGGAACTGGTCGAAGTGAACGACCGGGTCATCGACTTCCAACACAAGTTGTGCGCGGCACTGAGTTTCCTGCCGGGTTGTACCGTCACGGCCCCGGCCGCGCGTAAGGTCCCCGGGACCGCGCACGTGACTTTCGCGGGACTGGCGAGCGACGAGGTCCTCTTCTTGCTCGATCAAGCGGGCGTGTGCGCTTCGGCGGCGTCGAGTTGTTCGAGCGGGGCGGCGATTGCCAGCCACGTATTAGAGGCGATGGGGGTCGCGCCTGAACGGGCCCGGGGATCGCTGCGGCTCTCCATGGGTCCAGAAACCACCGAGGACGAGGTTGACCGTCTCATCGCCGTTCTCTCGTCGGTGGTCTATCGGTTGCACGGCGAGGTTGAGAAGTAACCGACAACTGGCAGAATGGAACAGTGAAGGTCCTGGTCGCCATGAGTGGAGGAGTTGATTCGTCGGTTGCGGCGGGTCTCTTGCTCGAGCAGGGCCACGAGGTCGTGGGTGCGACGCTCAAGCTCTGGGGCGGGGTCTCGGATTCGGGTTGCTGTTCGGTTGCCGACGTGGACGACGCGCGACGAGTCGCTCAGAAGCTCGGCATCGATCACCACGTCTTTAACTACACCGACGAGTTCAATCATCACGTGGTCGAGCCCTTCGTGCGCGCCCACGTGCAAGGTACGTCACCGAATCCTTGCATCGAGTGCAATCGCCATATCAAGTTCGACGTGCTCTTCGACCGTGCTCGGCGTCTGGGCTTTGACGCAGTGGCGACCGGTCACCACGCTCAGGTTCTCGAGCGCGATGGCGAGCACGAACTCGCACGAGGGGCCGACGAGCACAAGGACCAAAGTTACGTGCTCGGGTACCTGCACGAGGAACAACTCGCCTCGTTGCTTTTGCCCATCGGGGCCATGAACAAGAGCGAGGTGCGTCAGCACGCCGAGCGGCTCGGTCTTCGTACCTGGGACAAGCCCGACAGCCAGGACGTGTGCTTCATCGAAGCGTCCAAGGGACGAGAGGTGTTCCTGCGCCAACGCGTGGCGCTCACCCCAGCCAAGATCGTCGATCGCGCGACCGGCGAAGTGATCGGCGAGACCGACGCCGCCGAACTTCTGACCGTCGGGCAGCGCCGCGGGGTGCTGCCCGACCGCGACGGCGAAAAGCGCTACGTCGCTCACGTCGACGTCGCCCAAGGTCGCGTCGAGGTGGGACGACTCGAGGACGTGCAGATCACGAGTCTCAATCTCGTCGAGTCGTCGCTCAGCTTCACGCACGGCCAACCAACGAGCGGCGACGAGGTCCTCGTGCAGTGGAGTGCGCACGGTCGCGTCACGCTCGCCACCGTCGTGCGCGAACCGGCGTGGGCGCTGCACCTGCTCGAACCCGCTCGTCCGGTGGCGCCGGGCCAGACGGTTGTGATGTACCGGGTCGACGAACCATCGATCGTCGTGGGCGCGGCGATCGTCGCTCAGCCGTGAGTTCGGCGCGCGATCGCGTCGAAGCCTTGCGCGAACAGATCGCGCGCCACAACGAGGCCTACTACGCCCTCGACGCGCCCACGATTCCCGACGCCGACTACGACGCGTTACTGGTCGAACTGCGTGAGCTCGAAGGCGAGTACCCCGAGTTGGCGACTGACGAGTCGGTGACTCGAAAGGTCGGCACGGGCTCGACGACGGTGTTCAGCGAGGTGACCCACGCCGAACCGATGCTCAGCCTGGACAATGTCTTTGACGTGCACGAACTGGCCGCGTGGGCCCAACGCGCCGCCAAGGGACTGGGCGTGCCCGCGTCGACGCTCGAGTTCGCCGTCGAACCCAAGATCGACGGTCTCGCACTGTCGATCACCTACGTCGACGGCGCGCTGGTCCAAGGCGCGACCCGGGGCGACGGCCGAGTCGGTGAGGACGTCACCGAGAACGTGCGCACCATCAAAAACCTGCCCCAGCAACTGCGCAACGGACATCGCGGACGAGTGGAAGTTCGAGGGGAGGTCTTCATCGCCAAGGCGGACTTTCTCGCGCTCAACGAGCGACAGCGCGAACTCGGCGCCAAGGAGTTCGCCAATCCCCGCAACGCCGCGGCGGGCAGCCTTCGTCAGAAGGACCCCGCCGTGTCGCGTTCCCGGCCGCTCTCGTTCCTCGGCTATCAACTCGTCGACCTCGATGGTTCACTCACCTTCGGTTCTTACTTCGAGACCATTTCGCAATTGGCACGCTGGGGTTTTCTCACCGCGCACGAGACTGTCGTCGTCGCCGGCGACGTGGCCATGGTCGAGCGCAGTGACTGGTTCGAAGAGCATCGTCACAACTTGACTTACGAGATCGATGGTGTGGTGATCAAGTTGAACGACCTCACCCAACGCGCCACGCTGGGCTTCACGAGCCGCGCCCCGCGCTGGGCGATCGCGCGCAAGTTGCCCCCCGAGGAGCGCTCGACTCGCTTGCTCGCCATTGAGGTCTCGATCGGTCGAACGGGTCGAGCCACGCCCTACGCGGTGCTCGAACCGGTGGTGGTGGCGGGTTCGCGGGTGTCGATGGCGACCTTGCACAACGAGGACCAGGTCGCCGAGAAGGACGTGCGTCCCGGTGACCTCGTGATCGTGCGAAAGGCGGGCGACGTCATCCCCGAGGTGGTGGGCGCAGTGAGCGAACCTGGCCGGCGCCGAAAGTCCGCTTGGAAGTTTCCCGCGACGTGCCCCGAGTGCGGGGCGCCGCTCGTTCGCGTGGGCGAGGAGAGCGACACCTATTGCGTGAACCCGTCGTGTCCAGCACAACTACTCCAACAGATCGTGCATTTCGCTTCTCGGGGCGCCCTCGACATCGAAGGGCTTGGGGAGAGTCGCGTTGCCCAGTTGCTCGCCGAGGGCCTCATCAGTGACGTCGCCGACCTCTTCACGCTGCGCGTTGGTGACCTATCGTCACTCGAAGGCATGGGAGAGCTGTCGGGCTCGTCGCTGGTCGCGGCGATCTCGGGCGCCAAGGTCGCGTCGCTCAGTCGCGTGTTGGTGGGCCTGGGTATCCGCCACGTGGGTCCGGTCGCCGCCCGCGAGCTCGCGGTCACGTTTCGTCACTACCGGGCCCTCGCCGATGCGCCGCTTGAGGTTCTCGAGGGCATCGACGGCGTGGGTCCGGTGATCGCCGCGTCGGTCTACGAGTACTGTCGCGAACCCGAGAACCAGGAGCGCATGGCGCGACTTTTTTCGCTCGGTCTGACCTTGGTCGAACCCGTGGGTGCGATCCTCGAACAGACTTTGGCGGGTCGTGCGGTGGTGGTGACGGGCGCGGTGGAGGGTTATTCACGCGACGATGCCGAAGAAGCGATCAAGGCGCGCGGAGGCACCTCGCCGGGTTCGGTGTCCAAGAAGACCTACTGCGTGGTCGTGGGCGATGCCCCCGGCGCGTCCAAGCTCACCAAGGCGACCGAACTCGGGGTAGCGATGATTCCCGCGACTGGCTTTGACGAATTATTGCGAACTGGCGCCTGGACCACCACCCTGACCTAGCCCTTCCTTACTAGGGTTGTTAGTGCATGGTGTTTCCTACTTTCGTCAACGGCCACGACCTCGCGGGTCGCTATCGCATCCTCGAACAGCTGGGTGTCGGAGCCACCGCGGAGGTCTATCTCGCCGAAGACCTCTCGCTGCACCGCCAGGTCATCGTCAAGGTCCTCTTGCCGTCGCTCGCCGCGCACGAAGGAGTACGCCGGGCCTTTCGCGACCGGATCGTACGAGCCGCCACCTTAAGCCACCCTCACTTGGCGCGCGTGTTTGACGGCGGCCAAGAGTCGGGCGCCATCTTCATGATCACCGAATACCTTGACGGTGGCTCCTTGGAGGACATTCTTGCGACCGGCCGCGTCCTTGGCGTGGACGACGTGGCCCGTCTCGGCCGTGACGTGGCGAGCGCGCTCAGTTACGTGCACGCGAACGGCTTCGTGCACGCTGACCTCTCACCGGACAAGCTGCTCTTCGACGACGAGGGACGGGTACGCGTGAGCGATATCGCCCTGGCCGGGCTGGGCGACGCCTACCGTGATCGGCTCTCGCTCGACGACGTGCGCTACCTGAGTCCCGAGCAGGCCCTGGGTGAGCCCGCGGGACCCGAGTCGGACGTCTACTCGCTCGCACTGATCCTGTTCGAAGCGGCAACGGGGACCTCGGCCTTTGACGGCCTGAGCGTCGACGCGGTATTGCGCGCACGGGTGAACTCACCTTTGCCGGTGCGCGTGGAGTTGGGCACGCTGGACATGCTGCTCGCCCAAGCGGCGGTGTCCGATCCGCGGCTCCGTCTCAACGCCGAACAATTCTCCAATCGACTCGGCGCGGCGGTCGTCGACTCCGCGCCACTCACGCTGCGTAATCAACACGGCGAGGTGCCGATCCTGGCGCAGTTCACACCGACCGAACCGCGCACGTCAATCGGCTTTCGCCCACCGTCGCCCGACCAGGTCGCTGGCACCACACCGCCGTTGCACGCCGGTACCGCGCCCCATCCGCTGACCCCGCCGGTTCGCGTGCGCGCACCGCGCTTCGACGAGCCTGACGGAGGTGCACCACCCACCCAAGGTCCACCACGTCGCACCGCACCCTACGGTTACGAACCCTTGCCGCCAGGTCGCGTGACGCGACCCCGCCGAATCGGCTACCTCGTCGCGGCCGCCCTCATCGTGATCGTCGCCGTGGGCGCGGGTGCGGTGTGGAAGCTCGGGTTGTTGAACCAAGACCACGTCGTGCCGAACCTCACCAACCTCACGGTCACCCAGGCTTCCCAACTCCTAAAGGGTGACGGCTTCACGCTCACGGTCAATCAGCACGCGATCTCCCAGACGGTTCCCGCCAACGACATCGTGACCCAGACGCCCGCGGCGGGCACCAAGTCCAAGTCCGGTCTGGACATCACGGTCACGATCTCGAGCGGGCCGACGCTTGTCACCCTGCCGACGGGACTGCTCGGTCACAGTTGTGCCGCCGACACCGCCAAACTGAAGCTCGCCCAGATCACGGCGCAGTGCCCCAGTTCGGAGACCGAAGCAAGCGCCACCGTGCCCGCGGGCGCCGTCGCCGCCGTGCTCTATCACGCGTCGCGCAACCCCGTCTCGGTGCCGAAGGGTTCGACGGTGGTGCTCGCGCTGAGCAGCGGACCGAGCTCCGCGACCACGACCACGACCACGCTGGCCCCGAACGGCACTACCACCTCAACCACTACGACGACCTTGGCGGGCGAGGGACTGCGAGCGATGCCCAACGTCGTGGGTTTCAACCAGGCCGAGGTGATCGCGGCGATGAAAAAAGCCGAGCTCTACTACGTCACGCAGGGTCCCGGGGCGGATTCGCCCGCGTGGAAGTCAGTCGTCTCTGAGGTGCCCACGGCGGGCACGATGGTCAAGTGGCACGCGACGGTGACGCTGAACGTCCAAGAATGAGCTGCGAGCTTTGCGAGGCTGCGGTGATCACCACGCGCTACTTCGAGGACGACGTCTGCTGGATAGCCGACTGTGAGATATGCGTCGTGCCGATGGTGGTCTGGCGCGAGCACGACGTCGCACCCCCGCCCGAAGTGAAGTCGCGCCTGCTCGAGAGCCTCGGCGCGGTAGCGGATCAGGAATTCGGCGTAGGCAACTGGAAGGTCGACGACCACATGCGCAATATTCCCGATCACTACCACGCGCACGCCCGACCACCTTCGTTCTGGCGTCACGGCGACTTCAAGTAAGTCTCTAAATCGTCATTACAATCGGGACATCACTATTGAGGGGGACACCATGGGTGCACTTGACGGTCGCGTCGCGATCATCACCGGCGCGGGACGAGGGATAGGTCGAGAGCACGCCCTGCTCTTCGCGGCCGAGGGTGCCAAGGTCGTGGTCAACGACCTCGGGGGAGGCCTCGATGGTTCGTCCGCGACGGCGTCGCCCGCCGAAGAAGTGGTCGCTGAGATCAAGGACATGGGCGGCGACGCCGTCGCCAACCACGACAACATCGCGACCTGGGAGGGTGGCGAGCGTCTGATCAAGACGGCGCTCGACTCCTTCGGTGAATTGCACGTGCTGGTGAACAACGCCGGCATCTTGCGCGACCGCGTGCTCGTGAATTTGAGCGAAGAAGACTGGGATTCGGTGATCAACGTGCACCTGAAGGGCCACTTCGTGCCCACCCGCCACGCCGCCACGTACTGGCGCGAACAGGCCAAGGCGGGCCACCCCGTCAAGGCGTCGATTATCAATACGTCCTCGACGTCGGGTCTGCTCGGCAACGTCGGCCAGTCCAACTACGGCGCGGCGAAGGCCGGTATCGCCGCTTTCACGGTCATCATCGCCGAAGAGCTCGCGCGCTACGGCGTGCGCGCTAACGCGATCGCGCCCGCCGCACGCACGAGAATGACCGAATCCACGCCGGGACTGTCGGATTACGTAGTCAAGCCCACCGACGCCGCGGTCTTTGACGTCTGGGACCCTGCCAACATCTCACCGCTCGTGGCGACGTTGGCGATGGAGGACTGCGAGGCGAACGGCCAAGTGTTCTTCGTCCAAGGTGGCACGGTGCGCAAGTTCCAGAACTGGACCATGACCGAGACCCTCGAGAAGCACGATCGCTGGGAGGTAGCCGAACTCGCTCGACAACTGCCGACGCTGCTCAAGTGAGTGACTCGCGCCCGCCGGCGCACCTTGACCGTGACGATCCGGACGGTCTGCTCAACGCCCGTAGCGACCCGGCGGGCGCGGCCTTCGGCACCCTAGGCAGCGAGGCGGGCAGCGACCTCAACTGGATGTTGCTGTTGCGCGCACGCGTGCAAGCGCGCGCGGAGGGTTCGAGTCGTTATGAATGGTGGGTCCTGTGGTCGTTGCTCGCGGGTCTGTTCGCGCTCAACTTCACCTTCACCGTGTTTATTGTCGCCCTGCCGACGGTCGCGTCACAGTTCCACACGAGCGTCACGGTGCTCACCTGGACCATGGTGGGACCGTTGCTCGCCTACGGGCTGGCGGCCCCGATACTCGGCAAGACCGGGGACATCTTCGGGCACCGACGTCTCTATCTCTTCGGTCTGGCGGGTGCGATGGTGTCGGCGATCCTCACCGCACTGTCGCATAACGTCGACATGTTGTTGTTCGCGCGCACGCTCGACGGCGTCCAGGGCGCGGCGACTGGCACGGCGTCGGGCGCGTTGATCAACATGGTCTTCAGTCCCCAAGACCGGGTCAAGGCAATGGGCTGGTGGTCGCTCGTAGGCGCGGGTGGGCCGGTGATCGGCGTCTCCTTGGGATCGCCGATCATCGCGGCCTTCGGGTGGCGCGCGTTGTTCTGGTTCCAACTAGTGCTGATCGTGCTGGCCTTCGTCGTGGTGGCGATCCTGCTACCGCGTCGTCGCGGCCTCGACCACGAAGAAGCCGCGAAGAAGGCCGAGGCGCGCGCCGAGTTCAAGAGGATGGACTGGATCGGTAGTTGGTCGCTCTCGCTCGCGGTGACGGCGCTCATGCTGGGACTGTCCGTCGGACCCTCGATCGGGTGGACCAACTATTGGACTTTGGCGCTGTTCATCGGGTCGGTGGTCTTGACCGCGGTATTCGTGCAACGTATCCGACACGCGCAGAATCCGCTCATTCCCGCCTATTATTTTCGACGGCGTAACTTCGTGATGCCCATGGTGTTGCGGGCGACGGCGAACTTCGCCTACTTCGGTGCCTTCTTCTTGTTCCCCCTGCTCATGGAGAAGGGCTACGGCTACTCCATTCCCCACGTCGGCGCGCTCGCCATCGCTCGACCCCTCACGTTCGCGCTGTGCTCACCCATCGCGGGCTACGCCGCGGTGCGTATTGGTGAACGCGTGAGCGCGGTCGCGGGTGCGACGTTCCTCACGGGATCTCTCGCGATGTTCGCGTTGCTGCATCCGAGCAGTGGCGCCTGGTTCGTCGCGATCGCGCTGGCGCTGTCGGGGCTGGGCATGGGCACCGCGATGCCCTCGTCGAGCTCGGTCATGGCCAACGAGGTGAAGACCAGCGAGTTCGGGGTCATGTCCGCCGCGCAGCTGCTCGCCATGCAGGTGGGTGAGGTCGCGGGCATCCAGGTGCTCGAGACCGTGCAACAGGCCCTCGTGCGACGTCGGGGATTGCTCAACGCCAAACCGGGACCCGCGTTGCTCGCGACCTTTCACCTGCCGTTTCTCATCGGCTCGGGCGTCGCGGCGCTCGGACTTATCGCGGCGACCTTCATGCGCTCGATACCCCGTGAGCACGCTCGACGACGGGTGCTTGACGACCGATAGGCTTGCACCCTATGACCACTGCGATTATGCCGGGCTGCGAGCCCTATTCGGCCACCAACGGTCCCCTCGGGGTACTGGTCCTGCACGGTTTTACTGGCAATCCGAGCTCGATGCGTTCACTCGCCGAGCGAATCGCCGGCCAAGGTTTCAGCGTCGAGCTGCCTCGCCTTCCCGGACACGGGACCACGGTCGAGGACATGATGACCACGTCCTGGTCGGACTGGTCCGGGGCCGCGCTCGAGGCCTTCGACGGGCTCGAGCAGCGTTGCAGTCACGTCGCCGTCGTTGGTCTTTCCATGGGTGGCGGACTGACGGCCTTCGTAGGCGAACGGCGCGACGTCGCCGCGCTCGTGTTCATCAATCCAGTCGTGATGAAGCCCAGCGACGAGCTCGTCGACGGCCTCCAGGCGCTCATCGATTCGGGTATGGAGTCCATGGAGTCCATTGGCTCGGACATCAAGAAGGAAGGCGGCGTCGAGGCGTCCTATTCGGCGACGCCGCTTCGTTGCGTGTTGAGCCTCTTCGATGGCTTGGTCGAGGTGCACCACGACCTCGCAAAGATCACCGCGCCGAGCCTTGTGCTGTCGAGTCGCGAGGACCACGTCGTTACCTCGGACAACGGTGACGAGATTGTGGCGAAGTCATCTGGTCCGGTCGAGCGGGTGTGGCTCGAGAATTCCTATCACGTAGCGACCATCGACAATGATCAAGAGATCGTCGAAACGAGCACGGTCGACTTCCTGCACACTTTCTTGAAGTCATGAGCTCGGTGTTGCGTCGCGAGGACGTCGCGCACGTCGCGAAGTTGGCCCGACTGACCCTGAGTGACGCCGAACTGGACCGGTTCACCGAGCAGCTCGGCCAAGTTCTCGAGCACGCCAATGACATGAGCTCGCTCGACTTGGAGAACGTCGAGGCGACCTCGCACCCCTTTGGGCTCGTCAACGTCGTGCGTGACGACGTCGTGCGTCCGAGTCTGGACCGCGACGAGGTGCTCGCGATGGCCCCCGACGCCCAGGACGGACGCTTCGCGGTGCCGCGCATCATGGGAGAGGCGCCGTGAAGACCGCCGAGCAGACCGTTCACGACGTGCGAAGCGGCGCCACGACGGCGACCGAGGAACTCGAGACCGCGCTCGGGGCGATAAAGGCCCACAACGACGAGCTCAACGTTTTTCTCTACGTCGACGAGGAGGGCGCCCGACGTCAGGCGCAAGCCGTGGACGACGCGATCTCGCGCGGCGAAGACGCGGGTCCACTCGCGGGCGTGCCGATCGCGCTCAAGGACAACCTCTGCACGCGCGGTATTCCTACGACGTGTTCGTCGCGCATCCTCGAGGGCTGGCGACCGCCCTACAACGCGACCGTGGTCGACCGTCTCCTCGCCGCGGGAGCGGTGCCGGTGGGAAAGACCAACCTCGACGAGTTCGCCATGGGATCGTCGACCGAGAACTCGGCCTTTGGACCTACGCGTAACCCACTCGACCCCTCTCGGGTGCCCGGGGGCTCCTCGGGGGGCTCCGCGGCTGCGGTCGCGGCGGACATGACGCCGATTTCACTCGGCAGCGACACCGGTGGTTCGATTCGTCAACCCGCCGCCCTGTGCGGGCTCATCGGCGTGAAACCCTCCTACGGTCTGGTCTCGCGCTACGGACTGATCGCCTTCGCGAGTTCGCTCGACCAGATCGGACCATTCGCGAAGAACGTCACCGACGCCGCGATGCTGCTCGAGGTCATCGCGGGTCACGACCCCCTGGACTCGACGTCGCTACCCGAACCGTCGCCAACCCTGGTGGCTCACGTCAACGACGGTGTGTCGGGCAAACGTGTTGGTTTGGTTCGCGACCTCGTCGACGGCGCCGACGAGGACGTCGTTGCCTCCGTCGACGCCGCCGCCCAGGCCCTGCGCGACGCGGGAGCCACCGTCGTCGAACTGTCAATCCCCGAGTTCCGACTGGGGCTGAGCGCGTACTACGTCCTCGCGCCCGCCGAGGCGTCGAGCAACCTCGCTCGCTACGATGGCGTGCGCTACGGGCTGCGCGTGGAGGGCGTGGACGTCACCGCGATGAACGAGGCGACGCGAACCGCGGGATTCGGTGACGAGGTCAAGCGGCGCATCATGCTCGGCACCTACGCGCTCTCGGCCGGTTACTACGACGCCTACTACGCTCAGGCGCTGAAGGTCCGCACGATGATGATCGAGGCCTTCGCCCGTGCTTACGCCCAGGTGGATCTGCTGCTTGGCGCGACGACCCCGTCGGTGGCCTTCGAACTGGGTTCCAAGATCAGTGACCCTATGGCGATGTACTTGTCGGATATCTTCACGATCCCCACCAACCTCGCGGGCGAGGCGGCCTTGTCCGTGCCCTTTGGCGTGGGCGAGCACGGACTGCCGGTCGGTGTGCAGTTGCTCGGACCGGGTCGCAGCGAGGCCCAGCTGTTCGCTGCCGCGCACGTGCTCGAGATCGCGCAGGGACGATGACGCCGCTGCCGGGTGACTGGGAGATGGTCGTCGGACTCGAGGTCCATACCGAGCTCCAGACGGCGACCAAGATGTTCTGCGGTTGCGCGAACCATTTCGGCTCCGAGCCGAACACCAACGTCTGTCCGGTGTGTCTGGGTTTGCCCGGTTCGCTGCCCGTCTTGAATGAACGGGCGGTCGAGTTGGCCATGGCCATCGGCATCGCGTTGCACTGCACGATCGCGCCCTCGACGTTCCACCGCAAGAACTACTTCTATCCCGACATGCCCAAGGACTTCCAGATCAGCCAGTACGACCTGCCCATCAACAAGGGTGGCTACCTCGACCTGCCCGACGCGAGTCGCGTGAGCATCGAGCGCGCGCACATGGAAGAGGACACCGGCAAGTCCACCCACCTCGGCGGCAGCGGACGCATCCACGGCGCGGACCGTTCGCTCGTGGACTACAACCGTTCAGGTGTACCGCTCGTCGAGATTGTCTCGGGTCCCGACATCCGTTCTTCGGCTCAAGCGCGCGCCTACGCCTCCGAGCTGCGCGGCATTCTGATCGCGACCGGTGCTTCGGACGGACGCATGGAAGAAGGATCGATGCGCATCGACGCCAACGTCTCGGTGCGCCGGCCCGGCGCGCCCTTTGGCACGCGCTGTGAGATCAAGAACTTGAACTCGCTGCGCAGTCTGCAGCGCGCGATTGACTTCGAGGCATTGCGCCAGATCGAGTTGATCGAAGAGGGCGGCACCATCCGCCAGGAGACGCGCCACTGGGACGAGGTCCTCGGTGAGACCTCGACCATGCGAACCAAGGAAGAGGCCGAGGACTACCGGTACTTTCGCGAACCCGACCTCGTCGACCTGGCGCCGAGCGAGCAGTGGCAGCACCGCGTGCGCGACGCACTACCCGCGATGCCCGCCCAACGCCGCGCCGCATTGGTGGCGTTGCTCGTTGCACCCAGTGAGGCGCAACTCGACGCCGTGGCAGTCGTCGTTGACCTCGGTCTCGAACAGTACGTGCACGCGGCGGTCGGTGGTGGTGCGGAGGCGGCGCTGACCCTCGCGCGGGCCGCGAACGAACTGGCGGCCGGCATCGGGGGACTGGCGAATCTGAGCCTGGCCGCGTTCACGTCGACCGTGCTGCTCGAACAGGCCCAGGCACTCTCGGCGACGCAGGCCAAGACGGTGCTGGGCGAGTTGCTCGCCCACGGCGGCGACCCCACGCGGATTGCTGCGACCTTGGGTTTCGAACAATTGTCCTCGGATTCGTTGGGGGCGACCGTAGCGTCGTTGATCGACGAACATCCCGACGAATGGACGCGTTATCGCGACGGCGACGAGAAGTTGGCCCAGTTCTTCATTGGCCAGGTGATGAAGCTCACCAAGGGTCAGGCGAACGGTAAAGCCGTGATCGCCGAGTTGCAAGCACGTCGCTCGTCGCGCAGGCTTGCCGACTGACCACCCGGTGTGCTTAGATAGGGGGGTGACGACCCGGAACATTGCTCTTTCCGTAGTAGTAGGCGCCTGGCGCCGGTAGTCACGCACAGACGTACACCGGAGGCCTCCCCAGTAAGGGAGGCCTTTTTTCATTCCCAATCAAAGGATCATCGTGCAACTTTCAGGAGCGCAGGCCCTCATCAAGAGCCTCGAACAGCAAGGCGTCGACACCATCTTCGGCTTGCCCGGCGGGGCCATCCTGCCGGTCTATGACCCGTTGATCGACTCGAGCATCCGCCATATTCTGGTGCGCCACGAGCAGGGCGCGGGTCACATGGCCGAAGGGTACGCCCTCGCTACTGGTCGTCCGGGCGTCGCCATGGTCACGAGCGGACCGGGCGCCACGAACATCGTCACGCCTATTGGTAACGCCCACATGGACTCGACACCGTTGGTGGTGGTGACCGGACAGGTCGCCTCGGCCGCGATCGGTACCGACGCCTTTCAAGAGTGCGACATCACGGGCATCACGATGGGCATCACCAAGCACAACTTCCTCGTCAAGTCCGCCCAGGAGATCCCGCGCGCGGTGGCGGCGGCGTTCCATCTGGCCACGACTGGTCGGCCCGGTCCGGTGCTGATCGACGTGCCCAAGGACATCACCCAGTCGACCATGGACTGGTGGTACCCGTCGACGGTCGACGAGTACGACCTGCCCGGGTACCGGCCCGAGGTCGCTCTGGATCAAGAGGCCGTCGAGCGGGCCATAGCGCTGATCAACGCGTCCGAGCGCCCCGTGCTCTACGTGGGTGGCGGCACCCTCAAGTCACGGGCTTCCAAGGAACTCCTGGCTTTTGCCGAGCGCACCACGATGCCCGTCGTCACGACCTTGATGGCCCGAGGCGCGTTTCCCGACTCGCACGACCAGCACCTGGGCATGCCGGGCATGCACGGCATGTACAGCGCGGTGACCGCGATCCAAAAGTGCGACTTGCTGATCTCGCTCGGCGCGCGCTTCGATGACCGCGTCACCGGCAAGATCCCGGCCTTCGCGCCCCACGCCAAAGTGATCCACGTCGACATCGACCGCGCCGAGTTCAACAAGGTCCGATTCGCCGACGTCGCGATCCAGTCCAACGTCGCGCCGGTGCTTCGCGCCTGGGACGCCGGGTCGGCGACCCCACACAACCTGGACGTCTGGTGGAAGGAGATCCGGTCATGGCAAGAGCAGTACCCGCTCTTCTACGAAGAGCCGCTCGCCGACGGACCGTTGCGCCCCCAGCACGTCATCGAGGCGATCGGAGCCAAGGCCGAACCGGGCACCATCGTCTCGGCGGGGGTGGGCCAGCACCAGATGTGGGCGTCGCAGTACTGGAAGTTCGAGGAGCCGGGCACCTGGATCAACTCGGGCGGCGCGGGCACCATGGGCTTTGGCGTTCCCGCGGCGATCGGCGCCAAAGTCGGACGTCCCGATCGCACGGTCTGGTGCATCGACGGGGACGGCTGTTTCCAGATGACCGCGCAAGAACTCGTGACCGCACGCGCTGAGGGCATTCCGATCAAAGTTGCGATCCTCAACAACGCCTACCTCGGCATGGTGCGTCAGTGGCAGGAGATGTTCTACGAAGAGCGCTAC
>Ga0302156_10000420_pt1 | contig 40677 bp, 32 predicted proteins | sample I_Bog_N3_2_FD_193503 | JGI IMG/M metagenome (GOLD analysis project Ga0302156, IMG submission 193503) | Peat permafrost microbial communities from Stordalen Mire near Abisko, Sweden - I_Bog_N3_2 | ecosystem: Environmental > Terrestrial > Soil > Wetlands > Peat | place: Sweden: Abisko, Stordalen... | reverse complement strand
GTTGTTGCATTAGCCGCTAATTTTGTAGCGGCCCGGGCCCTTGTTGTTGAAAGCAGCACGAAGACAGGGAAACGGGACCGGCAAGTCTTTACGCTCATGGCCGATTTCAGAGTTTTTCCCTTCTTTGGGGAAGCCGGCCATGGAATATACCGACAGAGTTTTGAGGTGTTTCGACTGCGGCGCCGAGTTTGTTTTTACCGCCGGCGAACAGCTCTTCTTCCACGATAAAGAGTTCAAGAACGACCCCAAGCACTGCAAGGCGTGCAAGGCCAAGCGTGTCCGCGGGGGCTCCAGGGTGCGCCCGGAGACCCGAACCAACTGTTCGCAATGCGGCGAGGCAACCACGGTGCCTTTTAAGCCCACACAGGGCAGGCCCGTGTTGTGCCGCTCCTGCTTTCAGCAGGCCCAGGGGAAGACCAAACCGGCGACTGACGCCGGGGCAGAACCGGAACCTACTCCAGAGCTGAGCTGAACAGCAGATCCCCCTTGAATCCTGACGGGAAGCCGGCTGCCCGGATCAGCGTAGCCAGTTGCGCCCAATGACGCTGGCTGTGAAAGAGCGCGTGCCCCGCGACCTTGCGCCGGGAAGCGGTCCTCGCGGCCGGCGGAAGCCAGGGGAAGTCCAGCGTCATTGTCTCGTCCCAGTTCAGGGCAGGATCGTCCAGCAGCGCGCGGAAGACCTGAACCGCCTTGACGTGCAACCCAAACAGGGCATCCAGCGGACCATTCGGCATCTCCTCATTGGGCGATACGGGCAATCCGGCGAGACGCTGTCCCCAGCGCAGTTCCACTCCCCAGACATGCCGGACGAACTGCTGCACGTTAGCCGCGCCGCCAATGCCGCAAGGCAGTTCCAGCAGCGCCGGATTGGCTTCCAGGTGCGCCTTCCAGAAATTGGACGACTGCTGGTTCCAGGCCAGCAGTTCATTGAGCGTGATTGCGGGTGTCATGGTTTCCTCCTCAGGGCGCGATGCCCGATGTCGCGCCGGTAGTACATTCCGTCAAAGTGGATCAGCGCCATTGCCTCATAAGCACGGGCCAGAGCCTCCTCAAGTGAGGGCGCTGCAGCGGTAACGCCCAGCACGCGGCCTCCGCCGGTCAGTACTTGCCCGCCCACCCGCGAAGTGCCGGAATGGAAAACCTGAACCCCCGAAACCTGCGCGGCGTCGCCCAGGCCGGTGATGGGGAAGCCGGTCTTGTAGCTTTCCGGATAGCCCGATGAGCTGGCCACAACGCAGACCGAGGCGCCCTGGCTCCAGCGCAGTTCGATCTTTGACAGCGTGCCATTGGTGCAGGCTTCGAGCGCGTCCACCAGGTCACTTTCCATGCGCAGCAAAATAGCCTGCGTCTCCGGATCGCCGAAGCGGGCATTGAACTCCAGCACCTGCGGACCGCGCGCGGTCATCATCAGCCCGCAATAGAGCACGCCGGTAAAGGGCGCGCCCTCCTCAGCCATGCCGCGCACCGTGGGCTCGGCAACATGGCGCAAGACCCACTCCGTCATGGCGGCGTCGAGCATCGTATCGGTCGAATAGACGCCCATGCCGCCGGTGTTGGGGCCGGTGTCGCCCTCGCCGATGCGCTTGTGATCCTGCGCGGGAACCAATGGGGTAACGTGCTGGCCGTCGGTGAGGCAGAGAAAGCTGATCTCGTCGCCTTCCAGGAACTCCTCGAGGATGACCTGCCCTTCCGCTGCACCCAGCAGCGCGCCGGAGAAGATGCCCTGAGCAGCTTCGAGAGCGATCTGGCGTGACTCGCAGATGATCACGCCTTTGCCGGCGTGCAGCCCATCAGCCTTGACCACAATGGGCGGATGGAAAAACTCGACCGCCTTTTCAACCTCGTCCGCGCTCCCGCAGACCACATAATTGGCGGTGGGAATCTTGTGCCGCTGCAGGAAGCGCTTGGCGAAGCCCTTGCTCGTTTCCAGCATCGCCGCCGCCCGCGTGGGCCCGAAGACGCGCAGACCGCGCTCTTGAAGGGCATCCACAATGCCCAGCGAGAGCGGCAGCTCCGGCCCCACGATGGTCAGCCCCGGCTGCTCGGCCTCTGCCAGGCGAATCATCGCGTCCAGGCTCTTCAAATCCACTGGAACGCAGCGCGCAATCTCTGCCATGCCGCCGTTGCCCGGCGCGCACACCACCTCCGTCACCCGAGGGCTGCGCTTCACCGCCCAGGCCAGCGCGTGCTCCCGTCCCCCCGAACCCAGAATCAAGATCTTCATCTTCGTTCCCGCTCTTTCCGGCCTGCCAAGCCCCCGAAATGTTATCTGAGCAAACCGGGGTTGGGAAGTCAAACCGGAGATGCAAACAAAGGGCAATCGACGTATAATCCTGCCATGCTGAAACGCATTTACATCGACAACTTCCGCTGTTTCGTCAACTTCGAGTACAAGCCGGAGCGGAAACAACTGCTTCTGGGAGCCAATGGGAGCGGGAAGTCGTCACTGCTGGACGCGATTCGGGCAGTGCAAGGATTTGTCTGCGAAGACGGGCTGGATCATTTTGCGCAAAGTACGTTCAAGAACGGTAAAACGCCTTGGCTGAATCTTCCGAGACAGGTTTTTGAGATAGAGGCGGAACTGGAAGGAAGGCAGTATGTTTATCGCCTTGAGATTCAAGGTGAAACCGTACCTTTCGCAAAGGTTCTTTTGGAAAGTCTGAAGGTCGATGGCAATCCTGTCATCGAGCATTCCGAAGGGGCTGCCTTGCTTTTCCCAGACGACCCAAGTTCTCCAGAGATTCGATTGGGGAGAGACAATTCACAGTCTTCGATACTCGGAAGTCTGAGGGGTTTTCGCAAAGAAGCCAAAACATTCGTTGATTGGCTATCAAGTGATCTGATTTGTCTCATAATCAATCCGTTTGCAATGAGAGGTATAGGGAAGATAACAGGACGGCTGCGTCCAGCCATCGATATGAATGATATTGCGGATTGGTATATGAGTCAGACATCGAATGATATTGAAGGGGTATTCCAACTCAGAGCTTCTCTTCAAGAAGCAATAAATGGTTTGGCATCACTGAATTTCAAACAATTGCAACCTCTCGGAAGCGGAGATTTGACGATTTCGTTCAATCGTATAGATGGCTACCCATCCTACAGATTGATGGAACTTTCCGAAGGCCAACGCTGCTTGGTTGCCCTTTACATGATTCTTCATTTTCTCATCGCCAAAGGCAAGACCGTTTTTCTCGACGAACCGGACAACTTTCTCTCTCTGCGCGAGATTCAGCCATGGCTATTGGCTGCTGAAGATGCGGTTGAAGAGAGCAAGGGACAACTGATCCTTATCTCCCACCATCCCGAGATTCTCAACTATTGGGCGCGGGAATATGGACTATTGTTCTTCAGAGAGGAAAACGGCCATGTAAGGACCAAGGCATACCGGGAAGTTGCGGAATCGGGGCTAGATCCTGCTGAGACCATCGCTCGAGGGTGGGAAGATGAGTAAGCCGACAGCGGTCATAGTGCTTTGCGAAGACAATCTGACATTCTCGTTCACGCGTTCTTACTTGAAGAGATGCGGAATCAATCAGGGCATCCGTCCAGTTATCTCGCCACGAGGAAGGGGATGCGGCTTTGATTTTGTCGTGAAGAATTTTCCCGCTCAAGTGAACGCCTACAGGCTGGTGAAGGCAAGAATTCATACTTGGCTGATCGCTGTCGTCGATGCGGATACTAGCACCGTTGCACAACGAATTGGAGAAATGGATAGAGGATTGACACAAGCGAAAGAGCCGCAGGTTCGGGCCATGCGCATTCAGGACGAAATGATCGCTCGGCTTGTTCCTCGGCGCAATATCGAAACCTGGCTGCTGGCGCTGAATGATGTCATCCCTACGGACAACTCCCCGTTGAACGAGACCAAAGACTACAAGAAAGATGTCCCGGAATTCCGTCACTACGACTGGGAGGAAAAAACTAAACCTGGTTCTATGACCTTTTATGGCTTTACCAGACCAAATGCCCAGTTGCCTGCAAGTCTCCTAGACTCTTTGCACCACGGAATTGCCGAAATGCGTCGTGTGGAAGAGCTGGCCCGGTAACCCGCCATGGTCCAGACCCGCATAAAACCGCATTACCAGCAGGTTGCCGAGAAGGCCCGGCGCCGGGAGCAGACTCGCGTCTACCGGCGCAACCAGGTTTTCGGGCTGGTGCTGGTTGCTGCGGCCATCCTTATCACGTGGCTCCTGCGCACCAATCCCAGGTGGATCTTTCCCCCCGGCTGGTGGCGGTCGTGAGCGCGCAGGCAGCCCTGAGCACGAGAGCAGCCCCGCTCGCCGTGCTGCTCCTCGGACCCACCGGCAGCGGCAAGACAGCGCTTTCGCTGGATCTTGGCGACCGGTTTGGCGGAGAGATCGTGAGTTGCGACTCCGTGGCCGTCTATCGCGGCATGGACCTGGGCACAGCCAAGCCAGCCAAAGAAGAGCGCGCGCGGTTGCCACATCACCTGATCGACGTGGCCGATCCGGATCAGCCCTTCACCGCCGGAGAATACAGCCGGCTTGCGCGGGCCGCGCTCCGCGAGATCGCCAGCCGCGGCCGCCTGCCCATCGTCACCGGCGGCACCGGCCTCTACCTGCGTGCGCTCACTGAGGGCCTCTTTGCCGGGCCCGAGCGGCAACAGGAGTTGCGAGTTCGGCTGCAATGCAGCCGCGAGAGGCACGGCGAAGGCTGGCTGCATAGGCTGCTCCACCGGCTCGATCCGGCCTCCGCCGAGCGCATTCACCCCAACGACGCGCCTAAACTGATTCGCGCCATTGAAGTTTGCCTCGCGGCTCGTAAACCGCTCTCTGAGGTGCTGGGAAACAAGGAAAAAGCCCGCGACCCACTCACCGGCTTCCGCCTCCTGCGCATCGGCCTCAACCCGCCGCGCACGGCTCTCTATGACCGGCTCAACCGCCGAGCCGCCCAAATGTTTTCGGCCGGATTGATCGAGGAAACCCGCGCCCTCCTCGACCGCTATGGCCCGGTCAAGGCCCTCGACTCCCTCGGCTACCGGCAGGCGAGGGGCATGCTGGCAGGAACCATGAGCAAAGAAGCTGCAATCGCCTCCGCCCAGCAAGGCCATCGGAACTATGCCAAGCGCCAACTAACCTGGTTCCGGCGCGAGCCGGAGGTGCATTGGATCGCTGGCTTCGGTGACGAGCCGGAGACTTTGTACGCCGCTGTCGAACTGGTTCAGAACAACCTCTCGGAGGATTCTCTCTGATCATGGAATCCGGGTTTCCTGAAAACAGGGTATTTCCAATTCGCCCCGTCTTTTTCGACAGATATGGGATTCCAAAGAAGCTGGCCGCCCCGAATCAGTGCCCATCACCCATCATGGCGATCGCATGAACGGATATTGCATATCATTTCAATCAACCTGCTACCCTGAACTTTGGTCGGTCCTCTCGGATTCGTTGAGCCGGGATGTGACCGGTCCATACTCCCCCAGAGGCGCCCCCCTACCCCCCTATTTACCGTGAAACTGTGGAACTGTGAAGAATTGCCTTGCCTTCCTGCAATTGCTCCGCACCGCCAGGGAGGATGCGAAGTGGCCTCAAGCCGCATCCATTAGACTGAACGGTGGAATGGTCGCTGCCCGGTCAGACGGCAGCACCCCGGAATGGAGCTCCCCTTGGCTGAAGAAATGGCAGAGACAATCTACGATGCAGCAATCATCGGCGGCGGGCCGGCCGGCTATACGGCGGCCATTCGCGGCGCGGAATACGGACTGAAAGTCGCCTTGATCGAGCAGTCCGGCAAGCTGGGGGGCACCTGCCTGCACGTCGGCTGCATTCCCACCAAGGCTCTGCTCTTCAATGCCGAGATATGGGACCATCTCCAGCACGCCGCCGACTTCGGCATCGAAGGCATCGGTACGCCCACGCTCAACTGGGCCGCGGTGCTCCAGCGCAAAGACGGCATCGTCACCAAGCACGCCAAGGGCCTCGATTTTCTGATGAAAAAGCACAAGATCGCGCGCATCGAGGGCTATGGCCGCCTCACCGGCCCGGCCCAGGACGGCGTGCACACCGTCGAGGTGACGGCCAGGACCGGCGAAACAAGCCAGGTGAAGGCGAAAAACGTGATTCTCGCCACCGGCTCCGAGGCCAAGATGCTTTCCGGCCTCGCTCCCGGCGGCCGCATCCTTACCAACATTGAAATGCTGGCCATCGACCAGGTGCCCAAGTCGTTGATCGTCATCGGAGCAGGCGCGGTCGGCATGGAGTTCAGCTCCCTCTTCCGCACCTTCGGCTCGGAGGTCACCCTCCTTGAGTTTTTGCCGCGCGTGGTTCCGGTCGAGGACGAGGAGGTCTCCAAGGAGATCGCGCGCCTCTTCAAAAAGCGTGGTATCGACATCAACACAGGCGCCAAAGTGGAGAAGGTCGAAGAGACCGAAGCCGGCGTCAGGGTCACCTTCACCGACGCCAACGGCAAGCCCCAAGTGAAGGAGGCCGAAAAGGTGCTGGTCGCCGTGGGCCGCGCCGGGCGAACCGCCAACATCGGAGTCGAGAAGACCCGCATCGAGCTCGAACGCGGCCTCGTGAAGGTGGACGCCGCGCAGGAGACAGCTGAGCCAGGCGTCTTCGCCATCGGAGACATCGTCGCCGGCCTGCCGCAACTGGCCCATGTCGGCGCGATGGCTGGCATGATCGCCGCCGCCAAAATCGCCGGCAAGCCTTACCGCCCCATCCGCCGCGACCGCATTCCCGGCTGCACCTATACCGAGCCGCAGATCGGCTCCGTTGGTTTAACTGAGGCCCAGGCCAAAGAAAAGGGCTACGAAGTGAAGGTGGGAAAATTCCCCTTCGCAGGCAATTCGAAGGCCACCATCCTCGGCAATCACGACGGCTTCGTGAAGGTCGTCTCCGACGCCAAGTACGGCGAGATTCTTGGCGTTCACATCCTCGGCCCGCAGGCCACGGAACTAATCGCCGAAGCCGTCGCGGTGCTGGAGTTGGAAGGCACAGTGGAAGAGATGATGTTCACCATCCACGCCCACCCCACGCTCGCCGAATCGATGCTAGACGCCTATGGCGCCGTAGAAGGCATGGCGATCAACGCGTAAATCGGCGAGAAGCACCGCGATTCCGCAGACCATTCTTCAAGGTCCGGGCTGAACCTCGATCTGGAACGTCTTTGTCCCCTTGGGAGCATCCGGTGGAGTGATGTCTTTGGGTGGAATCTGGACTGCGTTGGGCAGCATCATGTAACCATCACAGCCGGCATACGGCGTGCAAACCAGGCGAATCTCGCGCAGCACGCGAGCCTTTGATCCCGCGGGGAATCCGGGGTGGAAGGCAGCGGTCTTGAGCGCGGATTCAAAGCCGCGGACGCCCTGATCCCCACTCAGGAACCTTACCTGGACTGGCTTGCCCGGTTCAAAGACGAGTATGAAGAGCCCCACCCCGGTTACTTTGCTGGTCCGAAAAACCTGGTGAAACTCCGTTTCCTTATTCAGTTCCGCTATCGGGCTGCCTTCATACCTTCCTCCTGGCATGCGCGCCGCGGAATTCGGGTCTTTCCCCGTCAGACGCCGATAACTGTCGCCGCATTCTTCGAAGAAATTCTCGCCGCCGCCCAAAGATAGACTGGATGCGGTTGCGAATTTTGCAAGCAGATACTGATGGGCCGCCGCGTTCTTGTCGCCCTTTGCCTCCAGCAGCCTGCCAAGGCGGTATCCCGTGGCGTTGTCCTGGCCGAGCCTCCATGCGGCGCGCAGATAGTTCTCGGCCGTGGGCAAATCGCCGGACTCCAGCGCTGCCCGGCCCAGCGCGCTCCAGGCATAGGTCAGGACCCCGGCAAAGTAAAGTGAGTGTGCGTCATCGAGCGAAAGCGTGAGAGACTGTGCCTCGGCCGCATCGACCGCCTTGCGCGAGAGGCCAGCCGCTTTATCCAGATCCGCTTTGCTGGCCGGAGTCTCCGCCGAGAGAATCGCGGAGGCGTCGCGCAGGGGTTCCATGATTGTCTTTAGATTGCCGTCAGGCTGGTTGATAAACGCATAAAGACTACCCGGAATGCCAGGAACTGCCGCCCTGTTGAAGATGGGCGTCATGCGAACTTCGTCGTCGTACATGGCGCGGCGAATGGCGAGGTATTTGTCCCACTCATCGAGAGGCACCTTGCTCTTCTTTACGACCACGCGCCGTTCGGCCTTGAAGATTCCGTCCGTGAAGCTGTAGGTCGAGTGGTATTCGGCCCAGTCTTCCTTCAGGTCGACATTCTTCTGCGGAATTAGCGACCAGCCCTTAGGGATTTGGACGCTGCTCAAGTAAATCTGTTCGCCGGGGGAGCCGAGTTCCGGCGGATCGGCAGGCTTCTTCTCTTTCACGCCGGGAGCCAGTTCCCAGCCGGTAGGCGGCATGGGAGGGGAGATGCGGTGGTCGTCCCACTCGCCATACTTCTCGCGCGTATAGTCGTAGGAAAACTGAAGCGGCTGGCCGGTTTGCTCGATCTCGGAGAACTGGGGATTTGTCACCTCGCCAGCGAAGCCCGTGGCGTTTGAAAAGCGTTGCAAGGCCTCCTTCCACTGGGATTGCGGAATCTGGCGAAAGACCGCGCGCAGCAGCAGTTCCCCATCGCCGTGATAAATCTGAACAATGTGCCCGGTGAATACGCCTGTGTCGGAGAGTTTTCCTTCGGCCTTGAAGAGCATCGATTGGGGAAAAGGCAGGTCAGCGGGTGTGCGTTCCAGATAGGCTGGTTTGCCATCGGGAATCGCGAGGGCCTGTTTGTCGCGCAGGGGAGCCATCAGCACACCGACCGGCGCAATCTCTTCGGTCGAGTCCATCCACACCAGCTTCCCGCCCAGCGGAACCAGCGTGATGACGTGGTCGAACTGCCCTGGCGAGGGCATGGCCGGATCGAGCTCGCGGCTGCTCGAAATCAGCACGGGCCAGGCTTCGATTCCCGCGGCCTTCAGCAGCGAGGCCAGCAGCGTGTGCTTGTCCTTGCAGTCGCCATATTCGTTGGAGAGCACATCGTCGGCTGGGTGCGGCTGGTAGCGGCCGATGCCGAAATCGAGGCCGACATAGTGAATGTGCAGCGCTACGTCGTTGAAGATGGCCCTTAGCTTCTCCTCGTCCGTCGTGAGCCCTTTGGTTAGCGCGGCGGCCTTGGCCTGAATCGCCGGGGTCACAGCGAGAGGCTCGCGTTGCAGCGACTGGTACCAGGCGCCCACTTGCTCCCAACTGGTGAATGTGGTTACCTGCACCGACGGCTTCCAAAGCTTGGTGGACTTGGGCGGCGCGTCGGGATCGGGCCGCGCAAGGTTGGAACTGGCCCAGTGGTAGAGTTTGCGGCCGTTGGCCGTGGTCACGGTTGGCTGAAGATCGGCGCTGGCCACGGTAACCGCCTTATCGGCAGGCAGGTCGAGATCGAGTTGTTCGTCAAGAGCGATGAGGTTTTTTTCAAAGGAGTATTCCATCCAGAACTGGCCGGGAACCTCAGGTTTGAGGGTGCGAAGTGTGACTTGGGATTCGAGGATGTCGCCGACTCCCAGGCCCTTCACGGCCACATGCTTCTGATGAATGTCGGAGTACATGGGCGCCGCGCGGGTCACATCGGCGGGCATCTCCTGGATGTTGTAATCAGGCGTGACCACCACGCTGCCATCCGGCTTGATCACGCGGACGTAGCCGATCTCCACCTGCTGGTTCGAGGCCGTGTAGGTGAAGGTGAGCACGGCCATCTCTTTGACGCCTGAGTCGGCAAGGACATGAACTCTCGAGGTGGTCTCACGGGTGCCGGTCCCATCGGACTCCATGCGAATCCGCGTGTACAGCTTTTCCAGCACCAATCCTTCTTTGGAGACATCGGGCGCCTTTGCCGCCGCCGCCGGGGCTGGCTGGCTTTGGATCGGGTGGTCCTGCCCTCTCGCGGTGATCAGGCCGCAAAGACAGCCAGCCATGGCAAGCATCGCAAGACTACGGCCACCAAGCAAAGCAATGCAGGAACGCATCGGCAAAGCAGTCGTAAGGCGCATCGGAGGGATTACCCGCTTCCTGGAAAGATACCAGTATCCTGAGTGACGGACTGCCGAGTTGTCAAAGAGCTTCCGGACCGCCGCTCTCTACAACTCCGTCGACCGCCCCGCCACCAGCGCCTTCGCTTTGGCGATAAACTCCGTCAGCGGCATCGAGCCCTGGTCGCCTTTGCCTCGGGTGCGAACGCTGACCGCGCCGGCCTCCTGCTCCTTGTCGCCGAAGACGAGGATATAAGGCGTCTTCTGGTTGGCAAAGTCGCGGATCTTGCCGTTCATCTTCTCGTTGCGGTCATCCACCTCCACGCGCAAACCCGCAGCCTTCAGCTCAGCCTCGACCTTGCGCGCGTATTCGTGGTGCCGCTCGCTGATCGGCACCAGGCCCGCCTGCACCGGCGCAAGCCACAGCGGGAAGGCGCCGGCATAATGCTCGATCAACACGCCAAAGAAGCGCTCCACCGAGCCGAACAGAGCGCGATGCACCATCACCGGCTGATGCCGCTCGCCATCCTCGCCCACGTACTCCAGCTCGAAGCGCGCCGGTAGGTTGAAATCAAACTGTACTGTTGACAACTGCCACAACCGGCCCAGCACGTCCACTAACTTCACATCGATCTTGGGACCGTAGAAAGCAGCCTCGCCGGGGATGGTCTTATAGGCAATGCCTTTCCTCTCCAACGCGCTCTTGAGTCCATTGGTCGCAAGCTCCCAGTTATCGTCCGATCCGGCGTAGTGGGCGCGGTCGTTGGGATCCCAGGTCGATAACTCGACCTTGAACTCCTTGAAGCCGAAGGTGGTCAGCACCGCCTCGGCAAAGTCGATGCAGGCAACGACCTCGTCCTCAATCTGGCCGGGAGTGCAGAAGATGTGCGCATCGTCCTGCGTAAAGCCGCGCACGCGCAGCAGTCCATGCATCGTTCCGGAGCGCTCGTAGCGATAAACATTCCCTAACTCGGCCAGCCGCACGGGTAAGTCGCGATAACTTCTCGGCGAATTCTTATAGATGAGGATGTGGCCTGGGCAGTTCATCGGCTTCAGCCGGTACTCGGCGTCATCCAGTTCCATCGGCGTATACATGTTGCCGGCGTAAAAGCCCTCGTGACCGCTGATCTTCCACAACTCGCGGCGCATCACATGCGGCGTAAAGACCAGCGAGTAGCCGCGCCGCAAACATTCGTCGCGCATCCAGTCTTCCATTACCTTGCGCACGATGCCGCCCTTCGGATGCCAGAAGATCAGCCCCGCGCCAGCCAGCTCCTGAATGCTGAAAAGATCCAGTTGCTTTCCCAGCAGCCGATGGTCGCGCTTGGCCGCCTCCTCCAGCCGTGCAAAGTGCGCGTCCAGCTCCTTCTGGCTGAAGAACGCCGTGCCGTAAATCCGCTGCAACTGCGGATTCTTTTCGTCGCCCAGCCAGTACGCGCCAGCCAGGGTCGTTAGCTTCACCGCTTTCACGCGGCCGGTCGAGGGCACATGCGGCCCGCGGCAAAAATCCACAAACTTGCCGCTGCGATAGAAGCTCACCTGGTCGCCGGGCGCCGTGAATTTCGTCACGAAGTGCGTCTTCATGAAATCACCGTCGCGGCCAAACTCCTCCAAAGCCTTCTCGCGGGGTTCATACTCACGGACAAACTTGTCGTCGCGCGCAATCACTTCCCCCATCTTCGCCTCGATCAGCGCCAGATCTTCGGGGGTGAAGGGCTTTTCGCGATAAAAATCATAGAAGAATCCGGCGTCCGTAGCCGGACCGTGGCCCAGCTTGGTCTCGGGAAACAGCTCCAGCACCGCCGTGGCCATCACGTGCGCGGCGGAGTGGCGCACCACCTTCAGCGCTTCAGGGTCATTCTCCTTGACCAACTCGAGCCGCGTGTCGGCGGTGAGCGGCGTCGTCAGGTCCACCAGTCGCGGGGCGGCCGCGTCCTCGGCAGCATACATCGCGGCCTCCGACTGGCCATCCGCGTCGGTGCTTCCCTTCACCAGGCCGCCGACCGGAGTCAACCGCGCAGCCACTGAGGCCGCGGCCAGCCGAGGCGAAATCGAGTTGGCGATCTCAAGAGGCGTCGTCCCGGCGGGCACCTCGCGAATCGCGCCGTCGGGCAGATGTACGGCAATGCTTTGCGTGCTCATAATGATTGTCTTTCCTCTAGTCCTTGGCCAGAATGAAAGTACCCTGCAAGACAACAGGATAGCCGCCGCGGATGGTTCACGTCGAGGCTGTGACGCAGCGCGGAGTCAGGATCGGACGGGAGCGGGAAAATGAGTGAGTCTTTGTTCCTCGCGCGGAATCTCTGCTTTTGAGGAGGGAAGGAGACGCCAATGCGCTGGATATGGCTCATAACCTGGCTTGGACTTTGTTTTGCCGTGGCGGGAGTCAGCGGCTCCTGGACGGCCAGCGAGATTCCGGGATGGTACCGCAATCTGGTGAGACCGGCGATTGCCCCGCCAAATTGGGTCTTCGGCCCGGTCTGGACCCTGCTCTACGCGATGATGGCCGTGGCCGCGTGGCAAGTGGGTGAGTCTCCCGCCTCGCCCGAGCGGACCTGGGGGCTGTGCCTCTTTTTGGTGCAGTTGGGTCTGAATTTTGCGTGGTCGCTCATCTTCTTCCGCTGCCACGCAATCGGGAGCGCACTGGCTGAAGTGGTCCTGCTCTGGGCCGCCATCGGAGCCACTGCACTGGTCTTTAGCTGGGTATCGCCTCTTGCGGCATGGCTGATGGCGCCCTATTGGGCCTGGGTAACCTTTGCCACAGTATTGAATGCCGCATTCTGGCGCCTGAACTGAGCTCTCTTTCTAGAAATGCAACAGGTGCCAAAACGAACGGCTGAAACTGCAAAAGGCCTCTCGAAGCCGAGAGGCCTTTTGCAGCAGAACTCACGTAAGTCCTTCTATCTATTGCCGATGGCTGCGGACTTGAAGATGGAGCCGAAAGTCGGACTTGAACCGACGACCTGCTGATTACGAATCAGCTGCTCTACCAACTGAGCTACTTCGGCCTTCCTTTCAGATTGTATCGTTGCGGGCGTCTTCGGTAAAGTTCAGCGCCGAAGTGCGCTCTGCCAATCCCTTGCGGCCTGCTCACACCTCCGGCGGGCGGCGCGAAACAAATTAAAAGTGAGCGGGCCACTTCCGAGCACCGTGATAGACCCGGAGGATGCGAATCCGCCCTGAAACGATCCGATAAGCCAGAATGTAAGGGGTTCTGCCAACGACCCGCTCGCGGGTTTCTGGGACGCGGCCGGGGCGGCCACTACGGGGCATTTTGGGGAGCAGTGAGGCAGCCTTCAGAATCCGCTCAGCCACCAGTTCCGCTCCCTGAACGCTGTCTTCGGCAATGTATGCGACCAATTCGCGCAGGTCGCGTTTAGCGTGGTGAGCCCAAACCAATTTCATGCAGTGGCTTTCAGTCTCTGTGCCTCTCGCGCGGCGCGCAATAGATTCCCTATCTCCGCCACGACCTCTTCATGCGGAGTGTCGCCTGAGGTATCTGCCATCGCCTCTTCCACGCCGGCACGGAACCATTCGTCGTAGCCGGGCTCCGGTTCGCCTACTTCCTTCTGCCAAGCGGCGAACCTCTCCTCTTCGGAGACTCCATCTCCTTCGCCCAAAAGGTTTTGGACGAGCCAGTCCAATTCGCCGGGAGGCAATTGGCGGGCGTCTTCGAGGATTTCGGCAGCAGAGCGGCTCATGGAATGATTGTAGCGCGGTTCCAGTTGACCTACCTTTCACAAATGGGCAGGCAAGAGGCCAGACCGGATCCCCGCGAGACGATCAAGATTATTGATGCCCTCGTGAAGCAAGGCTTCGACGATGCTCAGTTTCGGCCTCTTCACCATTTGGGCGCCTCGTTGGCCGGCTTCCGCAGCTACTGCTCTAAAGTTCAGAGCTTTATACCCGCCGGCAGGAATCACGAGCTTCACATTCGACTGCGGAAGCTTCTTGACTCCTACTAAGTCGGTGCGGACTCCGTGGCCTCACTCCGCATTGTCGATCTGGGCCCTCTGCAGCTTGTCGGAGTAATCAATGTAGACCGCCTTCCACGTTGAGAAGAAGTCGATCGCTCCCAAGCCTTCGCGGTGACCGTTGCCCGTGTGTTTCACGCCGCCGAAGGGCAGATGAACCTCCGCGCCAATTGTCGGCGCGTTGATGTAGGTGATCCCCGACTCCAAGTCGCGGATGGCTGCGAAGGCGCGGTTCACATCCTTCGTGTAGAGCGCGGTCGAGAGGCCGTAGTCGATGGAGTTGGCGATCTCGATGGCGTCCTCGAAGGTCTCGAACTCGATCAGGCTGACCACCGGCCCGAAGACCTCTTCGCGGGCGATGCGCATTGAGGGCGTCACGCCGCCCAGTACCGTAGGAGCAAAGAACGTCCCGTGAGCATAAGCGCCCTCGGTGAGCGCGTGCCCGCCGGTCAACAGTTTTGCCCCTTCCGCCAGAGCGATCTCCACATACTTTGCCGAAGTCTCAATCTGGTTTGGATTCACCTGCGGACCAACCTCGACCGACTCATCCAGCCCGTTGCCAATTCTGAGCTTGCCGGCCCGCGCCACGAACTCCGCGGTGAACTGCTCCGCGATGCCCTTTTGCAGCAGGATGCGGCTGGTAGCCGTGCAGCGCTGTCCGGTGGTGCCGAAGGCGCCCCAGAGCGCGCCGTCCAGGGCCAGTTCCAGGTTGGCGTCGTCGAGCACAATCTGGGCGTTCTTGCCGCCCATCTCCAGCGAGACAGGCTTGAACGCAGCCGCGGCGTGCTGGGCCACCAGCGAACCCACCGCGCTGGACCCCGTAAAGCTGATGGCGCGCACATCCGGGTGCTCCACCAGCGCCTTCCCCACCGCCGGGCCGGCTCCGGCGACGATATTGACCACCCCCGGCGGCAGGCCGGCATCCACCAGCGCCTGCACCAGGTTATAGGTCGAGAGCGGCGTGTCGGTGGCCGGCTTGATGACGCAGGTATTGCCGCAAACCAGCGCCGGGAAGAGCTTCCACGAGGGGATGGCCATGGGAAAATTCCACGGCGTAATGAGCCCTACCACGCCCACCGGCATGCGGACGCTCATGGCAAACTTGTCTTGAAGTTCTGACGGGGTGGTCTGGCCGAAGAGCCGCCGTCCTTCGCCGGCTACATAGAAGGCTTCATCGATGGCCTCCTGCACATCCCCTCTGGTCTCCGCCAGAACTTTGCCCATCTCACGGGTCATCTGGCGGGCGTGCTGCTCTTTGCGCTCTTTCAGCAGCAATCCGGCGCGAACCAGGATCTCGGCCCGCTTGGGGGCGGGAACCAGCCGCCACGATGCGAAGGCCTTTTTAGCGGCAGCCACCCCCAGCGCCACATCTTCGGCGTGGGACGAGGGAAATGCGCCCACCACATCCGTGTGGTCGGCGGGGTTCAGGTTCAGCATGGTTTTGCCGCTCACTGCGGGCAGCCATTGGCCGCCAATCAGATTTTGATACGTCGGATAGGGCATGGAAACCTCGAAAAGCAGCGAATCAGAATTAGGAGTCTCCGCAGGTGAGAGCTTGCCCCGCGTCCGGCTCGGAGAACAACTGAGTCTACCGCACCTGAGTTTAGCGCGCCAATTCCTCGCCTGGCACGTCGTTTTTGCGCCGTGCGGGGGCTTCCGATACGGCTTTGGCCCGCGGGCCGTACAATAAGCCTTGAGGTAATATCGGTTTCCCCATGTCATTGAATGGTTATCCTTCGCGTTCCCCACGCTCGCACGGCCTTCGTTCGCTCTTCAGCATGTTCTCCAGCGACCTGGCCATCGATCTAGGCACCGCCAACACACTGGTCTTTGCGGCCGGCAAGGGCATCGTTGTGAATGAGCCCTCCATCGTGGCCATCAACAAGAACACCGGCGAGGTGGAAGCCGTGGGCAAGGAGGCCAAGGAGATGCTGGGCCGCACGCCCGGCAACATCGTGGCCATCAAGCCCATGAAGGATGGCGTCATTGCCGACTTCAAGGTCACCGAAAAGATGTTGAACTACTTCATCCAGAAGGCGCACAACCGCAAGATGCTGGTGCATCCGCGCATCGTGATCGGTGTGCCTTCCGAGATTACCCAGGTGGAGAAGCGCGCCGTCGAAGACTCGGCCTACCGCGCCAAGGCCAGCGAAGTGTATCTCGTGGAACAGGCGATGGTGGCGGCTATCGGCGCAGGCCTGCCCATCACCGAGCCGGGCGGCAACATGGTGGTCGACATCGGCGGCGGCACCACGGACATCGCGGTCATCTCCCTCTCCGGCATCGTCTATTCGCGTTCGGTGCGCATGGCCGGCAACCAGATGGACGAGGCCATCACCAACTACCTCAAGCGCAAATACAACCTGCTGATCGGCGAACGCACCGCCGAGGCCATCAAGATCCAGATCGGGTCGGCTTACCCGCTGGAAAAGCCGCTGACCATGGAGATCAAGGGCCGCAACCTCATCGAGGGCGTTCCCAAGAGCATCACCATTGACGACAGCGAGATTCGCGAGGCGCTGGGCGAGTGCATCGCGGTCATCATGAATGCCATCCGCGTGGCCCTGGAGCGCACGCCCCCCGAACTCTCGGCCGACATCAGCGACCGTGGCATCGTGCTCACCGGCGGAGGCGCGCTGGTGAAGAATCTCGACAAGCGCATCCGCGAGGAGACCGGCCTGCCCGTCTCGGTAGCCGACGATCCGCTGGCCTCGGTGGTTCTTGGCACCGGCAAGATGCTCTCCGACTTCAAGCTCCTGCGCAAGATCAAGATCGACTAACCATCTGCGGCGGGGGCAACGGCTCGCCTTTCGCTCGCAGAAGGTTCGTGATTTCCCGGATTCTCTCTTGAAAAACAAGCTCCGATAAATACGCTTGCTTTGCAAGAGAGAATCTGGGATGTGATCCAACTCAAAGCAGATTCTTCAGGTTGCGCCGCCCGTCCACGATTCTCACGATTTCTACTTCGTCAATACCACCTTCGTCGTTATCGGGATGCGTCTCGTAGAGGATGAGGTACGGTCCTTCGATGAGCATCCGCGCAGACGGCCGAATCTCAGGCCGCCTCACGCCGAGTCGCGGGAATTCGGAGAGCAGCTCAGCCCTTGCTCGCAGCTTATCGAAGATGCGCTCGGCAGCGGAAGGATTATCGCAGCCGATGTAGGCATAGATCTCGATCAGATCTTCCCGCGCTTGCGGGGTCCATACAAGATTAGCTGGCAAGAGCTTGATCCTCGGCCCCAATCGCCAATCGCTGCCGCGCCTCACGCCGCGCCGCCTCGAAGTCGACCGGAACGGCGGCTCCGCTGGCCTTGCCCTCATCCCAGAGTTGGCGCAGGCGCTTCAGGTCTTCCTGGCGCAACTCGCGCTTGAATTGCCAGTCGCGGATCGCCTCGCGCACAATCTCGCTGGTGGTGGCATATTCGCCGGTTTCGACGGCGGCCTTGAGAGCGCCAATCTGCTCCCCGGTCAAGGCGATGCTGACTTTTTGCACATCTGGCATGATGGCGCCTCCGCTCCGCATGGAGCATATATTACTACTTTATGCTCCGGCGTAGCACATGCACACCGCCCCGGAGGCTTTCAGCGCCACAGGACGACATCGAGAGATGTGAACTCTCACAATCTAAGACAATCCCGAAACGGGCTGCCGCTTCTGCACCATGCGCAAAATGCAGTAGCCGGCCGCGGCTGCGGCGAGATGTTTGAGGGTGTGGCCGCTGACCATGCGCTGCGCCGCGAAGATCGGCTTATCGTAAAACTCCAGTGCTTTCGCGAGAGCATAGAAACCCACAACAAGCCCCAAATCGAAGCTGCGCGTGTAACGTGGTGGAAAGAAAAGCGCGAGCAGAATCACCAGCGCCGAATAGGCCTGCACCGCCGCGTAGAAGCGCAAATCTCCCGCGCCTCGCATCTCGCTCCAATACCACTGAAACACGCTTCCCAACCCGACAATCAAAAGAACCGGCAGCAGCCAGAGGCCGAGCCTGAGACTGATCCGCTCCATAATCATTGCCGCCACCATCGCCATGAACGTGATAGTCATCGGCAGACGGTCCCAAACGAGCGTCGCGTTGTTGGGGTTGAGGTGATAGTAAGAAGAGCCGAAGGCCGTCAGCAGCAATCCGGCAAAGACGAACAGATACGGCCATTTCTCTCGCCGATCAATAAAATGCCCGGTCGGCTGGCTGGAGTTAGACCCGAGCAGGAACACCAGGCCCCAAACTCCGATCACGGCGAAGGGCAGATTGGAAGCGACATCGCCAAAATTGGGAATGCCAAAGAGGCTGCGCCGGTCCGCGAAAAGGTGATACGACAGCGGCTGCGGAATCCGTGGCAGCATGCAGCAAATTACGGCGACGACGATCGTGAGAAGGACAAGGAGCCCCAGACTGGCTTTTCGAGAGATCAATCACTTTCCTCGCAGGGTTTCACTAGTCTGGAAGAATACCAGACTCGAAACTGAATTCACTTGTGAGCAGGGCGGAGCAAGCTGATTCCGCCGCAGGCGACCGTCAGTATACTGGTATTGCTCTCGCTCTCTGTGTATATCTCTCCCGCAGCGCGAGCCTTCGCCATGGAATCGTTCTTCGTCCGCTACCGGAATCTGCTCGTGCTGCTAGCCGTCCTGTTGGCGCAGATCATCGGGCTGGCCGTGCAGGTGCGCCGCACCGACAGCGGCCGCAGTTCGTTCGACTCCCCTGACGGAGCGGGCGTGCGGCTGATTCGGCTCTGGGCCAATGCGGTCATCGCTCCTCCAGAGCAGATCGTCCACGGCGCGAAGCTGGCTGTGTTGGGCCTGTGGCAGAACGACCTCGACCTGCGCCACACCCGTGAGCGGAACCTGGAATTGCAGAAGACCATCGACCGGATGCGGCTGGAGCAGGCTATGCTGCTGGAAGATGCCCGCCAGGGCCAGCGGCTGCAAGGCCTGGTGGACTTCCAGCAGAAGTACATCTACAAAACCCTGGCCGCGCAGGCCATCGGCTCCAGTGGAACCGACCAGTCCCGCGTCTTCTACATAGATAAGGGAAAGGACTATGGCCTTGAGCCCGACATGGCCGTCATCACCCCGGACGGCATCGTCGGCAAGGTGCGCGAGGTCTTTCCCCGTTCGGCACAGGTGCTGGCCATCAACGATCAGACCAGCGGGGCGGGCGTCATTCTGGAGACGACGCGCATTCGCGGCATCTTGCGCGGCAACGCCGCCGGCCGGCCCCAGATTGTCGGCATCCTGAAAGACGATCGCATCCAGCCGGGTGAAAAGGTGCTTACCGGGGGCGGCGATCTGGTTTTTCCCCGCGGACTGCCGGTGGGCGTGGTGGAAAAGGTTGTGCCCGACCCGCAGCGCGACTCGTTCATAGACGTGATCGTGAAGCCGGCAGCCCATCTTGACCGGCTGGACGAGGTGCTTGTTATCACCTCGACCCAGCCGCGCTTCCCGGCGGACGAGATGCAGGACATGGCGACAAGCGAGGCTCTGAAAGGCACCGAGGCCGCAGCCATCGCGGAAGCCAACAAGGAGCAGCAAAAGGCGTCGGAGATCATGGCGGAACGGCTGCCGGGTCTGACTGATCCCAATGCGCCGATCCAGAACCCTGGGGCAATACCGGCGCCCAGCCAAGGCCAGACCGCTCCGGCGGCGGCAGCGACACCACCCGCGCCCAAGCTCTTGCAACCCAAGCATCCTGACCGCTTTATGCCGGGAGCAGCACCCGCGCCGCCGCAGGGCGAGGGAGCTCCGGCGTCTGCCGGCCATGAGCAAAAACCCAATCCCGCGCCTGAAGCAAAGCCGGAATCCGGGCCCGGCCAGCCAGCTAATCCAGAGAGGAATCCATAGCCATGGCGGTATCGGGCGCAAAGCACCGTCGTGATCTGGGGATTCACCGTTATCCATTCCTGGTGTATGTTCTCGCGCCACTGCTGGCGGTGTTGTTGCAGGCCTGGCTGCCGCGCTTTCTCAGAGGCTATGCCTGGTTCGACCTGCCGCTGGTGGTTACCGTCTATTTTGCCCTGGTCCGCCGGGACCCCATCCAGGGAACGCTGATGGGCGCGTGCCTCGGTCTCTTTGAGGATGCGCTCACCAACCACGCCATCGGCATCAACGGCGTTGCCAAGACAGCTGTCGGCTTTCTCGCTGGGTCGGTGGGTGTTCGTATTGACGTTGAGGACCGCGCCTTCCGCCTGATGCTGACCTTTGTGCTTTCGCTCCTATCGAGCTCGATCTACGTCTTCATCTACCGCATGCTGCTGGGGCTGGACCTCGAATGGAGTTGGCTCGCGGAACTGATGAAAGCGGTAGCAAACACGTTGATCGCCCTGGTGGTCTTTCACATGCTGGATCGTCTGCAAATCAGGGACTGAGAAAGAGTCTATCCTTAGAGTTGAGAGATTCAGGTTTCAGCAAAGGCGAGGAACCGGGAAGCCGGAGCAGTTTTAAAGCGGCTGCTTCGACAGGTTCCAAGGCGCAGACAATATGTTTTCCGGCAACGACACTCGCGGCGAAAAGCTCTCCACCTTCAAGTTGACGGTGGTTCAGTACGGCATTCTGGCCATGATGCTGGTGCTGGTTTCCGGACTATGGCGCCTGCAAGTGCTGGGAGCGGAGAACTACCGCCAGCTTGCCGAGCAGAACCGGGTTCGCAAGGTTCCGTTGATGGCCGGCCGCGGCAAGCTCTTCGACCGCGAAAACCGGCTGATCGTGGACAATTACCCTTCAGTCTCCTGCTTTCTGATCCGCGAGCAAAACCGCAATGTGGATGCCGACTTGCCGCTGATTGCCCGCGGGCTGAACCTGGACCTGGAGCAGTTGCGCGCCACCCTGCGCCGCTATCGAGCCGCGCCCGGCTACCAGCCCATCCCCATCAAGCTGGATGTCACCGCCGACGAAACAGCCTTTATCGAGGCCCACCGCAACGAATTGCCCGAGCTGGAGACCATCGACCAGGAGCGCCGTCTCTATCCGCGCGATGGCTTTGCCGCGCACCTGATCGGCTATGTTGGCGAGGTCAGCGAAGAGGACCTCAACAACAGTTCGCGTTACGCGGCCTACGCACCCGGAGACGTGGTGGGCAAGGCAGGCGTCGAGGAGACCTATGACCAGTTGCTGCGCGGCCAGGACGGCTCCCGAGATGTGATTGTAGACAGCCATGGCCGCGAGGTGGGCTACCTGGGAATCCAACACGCCATCCCCGGACAAAGCCTGAAGCTGACCATCGATATCGACCTGCAGCGCACTGCGGAACTGGCGCTGGGCGACGCCAATGGGGCGGTGGTGGCCATGGACCCGCGCAACGGCGAGATTCTCGCGCTGGTCTCCCACCCCAGCTATGACCCCAACGCCTTTGCCGTCCGCATCAACCGCAAGGACTGGAGCGACCTGGTCAACAACCCCAACCATCCGCTGATGAACAAGGCCATTCAGGACCAGCTCGCTCCGGGTTCGACCTTCAAGATCATCATGTCCGCGGCGGGCCTCCAGGAGGGCGTGGCTCAGGATATGCATGTGAATTGCGTCGGCGGCGGCACATTCTACGGGCGCTTCTTCCACTGCGATCATCACCATGGCGTGTTGAATATCAGCCAGGCCATTCCACTCTCCTGCGACACCTTCTTCTATACGCTGGCTCAAAAACTGGGCATCGACACGATTGCCAAGTACGCCACCGAATTCGGCCTGGGACAGAAGACCGGCATCGACCTGCCCAACGAGATGGCCGGCGTCATGCCCTCCACGCAATGGGAGATGAAGAACTTCCACCAGAGGTACTACCCCGGCAACACGATTTCGGTAGGGATCGGCCAGGGTGAGACTCAGGTTACGCCCCTGCAACTGGCCCGGGCCCTGGGCGGCATCGCTTCCGACGGGCACTTTGTCAGGCCCCATGTGGTGATGCCGGACCAGAATATTCCAGCCGACTTCCAGCAAGCAGTCCAGGACAGCTTCCCCGGCTCGGGAGACAAGACAGTGCCTCTCAATCCGGACACCTGGATGATCATCACCGACGGCATGGCTGCCGCCACCACCACCGGCACCGCCGCCGCCGCGCATATCGAGGGCGTCGACTTCGCTGGCAAGACAGGCACGGCTCAGGTCGTCGGCAGCGGCGACACCCACGTCAAGGGAGGGGAAAAGACGCCGAATTCCTGGTTTGTCGGCATGGTGCCCCGCCGCAATCCTGAGATTGTGATTGCCGTCCTTCAGGAGCATGGCGACTGGGGCTCGAACTCGGCACACATCGCCCAGGCAATGGTCGTCGAATACGTAAACAAGAAGCGCATGAAGGACCACAATGTGCTGGATCAGGCCGGCTCAGGCAAACCGGTTGAGATGGGAGCCGTCTGGTCCGATCCCGCGCCCCCCGGCCGGAGGCGCTCCGGCGCTCCCTGGCAGGGTTCTGTTCTCCATGCCGGACATTTCATGGTTGATCCCGGTCCCCTGCCTGGACCCAGGGCCGTCGCCACCAGTCAGTTTCCCTTGCCGAAGTGGCTACTCGCCTTGCCCCTGCGCTTCAAGGAAGGGCAGCCCTGATGCGCCGGTTCTTGAGCTTCCGCGACTTCGACTGGGCGCTGCTGGGCCTGGTCCTCCTGCTCTGTGCCGTCTCGGTGCTTGAAATCTACTCGGCCACGCTGCACACCAAGTACGCCGCGGTCCCCGGCTTCTTCAATGACCAGAAGATCTGGGTCCCAGGGCACATCGGCTTCCACACCAAGCAGATGTTCTGGATCGGCGGCGGCCTCGCGGCCATGTTCCTTTTTTCCAAAATCGACTATCACCGGCTGCTGGATTGGGTTCCCTGGGCTTACGGTTTCAGCCTGGTCGCGTTGGTGGCCGTCAAGCTGGTGGGAACAAAGGTTCTGGGAGCGCGTCGGTGGATCAAAATCGGTCCCATGCACTTTCAGCCCTCCGAATGGGTCAAGCTCATCCTGATTCTGGCGGTCGCTCACTACTTTGCCAACCTGGGTGGAAGGCGGCTCACCTGGCCGGACATCTTCAAGGCTCTCGTTCTCGTTGGGATTCCGATGGCGTTGGTGCTGATCCAGCCTGATCTGGGAACCGCGCTCACCTATGCGCCGATCCTGGTAGCCGGCCTTTTCCTCGGCGGCGTCAATCTGCGCCAGGCGTTGGTGCTGACGATTTGCGCTGTGGCGCTGGTCGCCGGGGTATGGACCGATGGCTTCGGAATAGGCCGTATCAAGGTGCTCAAAGGCTTTCAGAAGGCTCGCCTGACCAGCTTCCTCAATCCCGACAATGATCCTCTGGGCAGCGGTTACCAGACGAAGCAGGCACTGATCGCCGTCGGTTCAGGCGGCGTGTGGGGCAAAGGAGCGGCCAAGGGCACCCAGACTCAAGGCGATTTCCTCCCCATTCCCCATGCGGACTTCATTTTTGCCGCATTCAGCGAAGAACATGGCTTCGTCGGCGCGTTTTTCGTCCTGCTGCTATACTTTTTCATATTGATGCGTTTGATTCAGAACGCTCAAACAGCTGCAGACCTGTCCGGCTCTCTGGTTATCATGGGGGCAGTAGCTGTATTGACCTTCCAGATTGCGGTCAATGTTGGCATGGTCATCGGGTTGATGCCAGTCACCGGAATCCCTTTGCCGTTAATGAGTTACGGAGGATCTTCGGTTCTGTTTACGTTCCTGGCGCTGGGCGTGGCGATGAATGTCCGCATGCGCAGGTTCGTCAATTAAGCTCTTCTCGCAGGTTTGCCTCTTGCGTCCCCGGAACAGTCCGGTCCACAAGAGCATTATTTTTCAAGCATTTCGCCGGCTAGGTCCAGATGGATCACGCGCCCGGCAGGATAAGGGTTCATGAGCACGCAAAGACGGGAAAGCCGTTGGCAGCGTATAAGTTGCACGGGTAGCGGGGTCCCTGATCGGCAGTTGGTGCCGAATGGGGTGCAACGCGCGGGAAGACTCAGTCTCCCCAGCGACAGGTCTTGGTCGTTGGGGTGGCTTGCCGGAGTCCCCGGCCCCATCGCGCGATGGGACTGTGCAAGCGCCGACGGTCGAACGGCCCCGCCTGGTATTCAGGCTCGGTTGGCCACAAACTCTTTGCAAATGGGTAACCGTATCGTAAAGCTTGTTCAGTTTGTCTTCCGAGAGCTTCGCCACAGTTCGCCGCCCTTCAGGGCCGGCTTGGGCGAGGAAACCGGAACACCAGCGAACCACGGATCATCCCTCCCGCACATTCTCCCTCCTTCCAGCCTCGCGCGTCTCCATCCACCCTTGCCGCGGGTCCCAGCAGGCAGACGCCGCTGGGCGGAAAGGTACGATGGCAAAGGAAATTTGCATCTCCAGCACGCCGCATGAGACGCGGCTTGCAATCCTTGAAGACGATCAACTCGCGGAAATCTACTACGAACGCGAAAACGAGTACACCCTGGCCGGATCGATTTACAACGGCCGCGTCACCCGGGTCTTGCCGGGCATGCAGTCCGCCTTTGTGGACGTGGGCCTGGAGCGCGACGCCTTCCTCTATGTAACCGACTTCCTCGAACTCGAAGATCAGGAAGAGACCGAGGAACTGGAAAAGGCTGCGGCCAGCGGTGGCAACCTGCCTCCGCGGGAGGTCCGGCATGGCGCCCCTTCCGACAGCCGCGGCGGGCGTTCCGCTCAGAAGGCCGAGCAAAAGCCTGAGCAGAAGCAGGAACCGCGCCCCGCGCAGGACCGCCCCGCGCCTGAAAAGAACATCAAGGAGCGCCGTCTTCTGGTCGAGAGCGCGCCCGAGGGCGGCGACGCCATCGTCGTTGAATCGGCATCCAACCTCGAGCCGGCCGGCAGCGAACAGGATGACTCCGGCGCGCTCGGCGCCAAGCGCTGGCGTGGACGCCGCCGCCGCCGCGGTGGCCGTGGCGCGGCAGGCTCCCAAGAGGGCCAGGCCGAGGCTGACGATACTTCCAGAACCTACATTGAAGAGATCCCTGAGGCCGAACCGCAGGTTGCGCCGGAGATTCATGCCACGGGAATCCAGGCGGACCGGTCCTCATCGCAGCGGAGGGGGACGGTCGAGCCGGCGCCCCACATTGAGCGAGCTTCAGAAGCCTTTTCGACTCCGATTGTCCTGCCCGGAGAGTCGTTGTCGAAGTATGGCGCCGCTTCGGCAGCCAGCACATCTGCTGAGGATGCAGCCGGGGCCGCAAGCGAGCCGGCAGCGCCCGTCAGACCGGCGAGCACCTTCAAGCCGGCAACGCTGATCGAGGCGCCCCTCGAGTGGGACGGCAGCGGCCTGTTGCCCGGCGAGTCGCTCTCCAGGCATATCAGCCGCCGGCACGAGCCTGCCTTAGAAGAGCAGACCGAACCCGCCGCTGAAGCCCAATCGGAGCCGCGGAGCGGCTCCTACGATGCGCTGGAAGCTGCCAGCGACGCCCCGGATTCCGTCGAGGAGCAAGACTTCTTCGAAGAGACGACAGAGGAAGCTCCGGAAGCGAATTCCCCCGGTTTGGCGGAAGACCGCCTGGTTGAGGAAGAACTGGTTGAAGAAGAATTGACTCCGGAAGACTCGACCGAAGCGGCGATTGAAGAGAAGGCCGAAACAGCGCCGGAGCCGCCCCTGGCTGAGGCAACTCCTGAAGTTCCGCTCCCTGCCGCAACAGGCGATTACGCCATCGAGACACCAATCGAAGAGCCCTCGGCCGAGGAGCCGGTGGCATCTCCAGTCACAAGACAGGACGAGGTACTCACCGAAACGGCGCACGACGAGCCACCTGTCCACGAATCGGTTGCCGCCGAGCCGGACCCCGATGCAACTGCCTCGCACAATGTAGACCCGCTTCGTCCCACCGGATTTCGCCTCTTTGGCCTGGGCAGCAAGAAGAAGGCGGAGCCGGAGGCTCCCAAACCGGAACCCAAGCCCGCTCCCGTTGTTGCGGTCTCGGCCTATGCTCCCGGCAGTGGCCTCATCGAGGAAGAGGTCATCGAGGAAGAGGAATTCGATGCGCCCCGCCATCCTCATCATCACGGCCAGGGCGGTGACCACGAAACAGACGATTTTGAAGAGGAGACGCTACCCAGCCACCTTCGCACCGGCGACCTGGGCGAGATGCTCCAGGAGGCCCACCTGGACCATCGCATCGAGTTGAACTTCGATGACAAGAATGGCGACGAGGAGGACTCCGACGAAGAGGACGAAGAGCCTTCCGTCCAAGGGCAACCCGCCGCCGCAACTTCAGGCCAGCAGCGCCGCGATCGATTCGCGCGCGGACGCCGCGGGCGCGGCGGACCGGCAGCGCCGGGGGGACAAGCCGACAGAGGCCGCGGCCCTTCGCGCCGCTCCATGCAGATGTCCGATCTCCCCATCATCAGCGACCTGCTCAAGCCCAACCAGGAGATTCTGGTCCAGATCGCCAAGGAGCCCATTGCCAAGAAGGGCGCGCGCATCACCTCGCACATAGCCCTCCCCGGCCGCTTCCTGGTCTTCATGCCCACCGTCTCGCATATCGGCGTCAGCCGCAAGATCGCCTCCGACGAAGAGCGCCAGCGCCTCAAGCGGATTCTGGTTCACGAGCGCGGCGAAGCCTCTGGCGGGTTTATCGTCCGCACCGCCGCCGAGGGCGCGTCGGAAGAAGAACTCCGCGCCGATCTCCGCATGCTGCTGAATCTGTGGACCGATATCAAGAAGCGCTCCGACGCCTTGAAGTCCCCCGCCCTGATCTTTCACGACTCCGGGCTGATCGAGCGCATCCTGCGCGACCAGGTCAACAGCAACTTCTCGGCCATCTGGGTTGATTCGGAAGCCGACTACGAGCGCATCGTCAAGTTCCTCAACCTCTATTCGCCCTCGCTGGTGCGTCGCGTCAAGCTCTACACCAAGGAGACTCCGCTCTTCGAGCACTTCGGTATTCAGGATGAAATCTCCAAGGCTCTCCGCTCCAAGGTCTGGCTCAAGAGCGGCGGATCCATCGTCATCAACCAGACCGAAGCGCTCGTCGCCATCGACATCAACACCGGCAAGTACGTTGGCAAGTCGGCCCGCCTTGAGGACACCATCGTCAAGACCAACCTCGACGCCGTCCCCGAGATCGTCCGCCAGATTCGCCTCCGCGACCTCGGCGGCATCATCGTCATTGACTTCATTGACATGGACGACCGCAAGAACCGCTTCAAGGTCATGGCCGCCCTCGAAGAAGCCCTCAAATCCGATCGCGCCCCCACCAAGGTCCTCCAGTTCAACGACTTCGGCCTCGTCGCCATCACCCGCAAGCGTGTCAAGCAATCTTTGGAGCGGACCCTCTCGGTACCTTGCCCCACCTGCCAGGCCACCGGCATGGTCAAGAGCCCGACAACGGTCTGCAACGAGATCTACACCGAGCTGCGCAAGATGAGGAAGCACTTCGAGAGCGCCGACGTTCTCCTCCGCGTCAACCCGGAAACCGTCAAAGTCCTCAAGGCCAACAACGGGAGTTGGCTCACAGAGTTCGAGGAACTCGTCGGCAAGAACATGCTGGTCAAGAGCGATGCCACGTTGCATCCCGAGCAGTTCGACATCCAAGGTTAAGTTCACCGCGCACAACAGACATCAAAGGCCGGAGCATGCTCCGGCCTTCTGATCTGCACTCACCGCAAAACATCACAGATCTCAGAGGCGGGAAGCCCGGCACAGTTCGGCCGCACTCCTGCTCACATTGCACTGGAAAACGCCTGCGGGCCGACGTACTCTTCGAGGCTAGCCTCCTTCACTGCGATTCAGGCAACCCCAATTGTGCCTTCAGTCTCATCATTTGTTCAGTGACCACAGGCGCAACCCATTCGAAATGTTGCCTGCTGTGAACTTCAACCGCCTTGCCAAGGGCGCCGAGCTTCACAAGAGCGTCGTGATTCTCGAAAACAGCGTCGTCAGCTCCCATCAACCGTCCCTGAATATGGTCCAGAAGATCCAGCGCCAACAAATGGTAACGGCCAGGCGGAACGCCATTATAGTGAAAAACGCCATCCCAGACGTTCTGGCCGTTCATCTGGATGCCACCCACCAGAATGCCTGAATTATCTGCCGGAAGCACATCGGGAATCATCATGACCATCAAAGGACGACCGCCCCAATTCCGGCAATCATCCTCATACTCGTCGATCGGAATCTGAGTTGGGCCTGGTGTCACCGTGCCGGAAGCGCCGTCGCTTGCCAAGTGAACGGACAGATGAGCGGTCTGACCGGCGCCAAGCCTGATCCGCGTTCCATGCACGGGCTTTCCGTTCAGCAACATCAATTTCACGTAGTTGTTTTTCCAAAGATCGTAGAGATGAAAGGCATAATCGCGCGCGGCAAGATTCTTGAATGAGAAATGCCCTTGGCCTTCGATCTCGACTTCGGTCATGGCCTCACGGCTGGGCACCTCGAAGCGCGCGGTCCGCTCCAACAAAACCGGAGAGAAATTCGAGAGATTGCCCGACATTGCCCTTCCATCGATCAGAATCTGCCCTTTCAGCTTCGATAGTGGAGTGAGCGCGATCTTCAGGCCAGAAATATCGGCATTCGTCACGGTGATCTGCCGGGAGGCAAGAATGCGATGAAAGAAGTCTTCTGGAAGAGCCGTGTGCGCGTACTGCGCATCGTACTTGGGATCGCAGGAAATCCTCGCGTCGTCGCATTCGGTAATCAGGTTGAGCGTATAGCGTCCCGGCCACACGCCATGCAGCTCAAATCTTCCGTCGGCTTCGATCTCTCCTGGCGCAGGGAGCCAGGAATTCTGGCGGGCGGGATCGCCAATCACAACGCGAAACCTGTGGCCGAGCGCCGGATCGATCTGGCCTACGATGGTTCCCGTGACACCATAACCCTTTTCTGTCATTTCCTTTATCGGTGAATGCAGACGGATGTCATAAGTGCAAGCGGAGTTCCGGCCTCCCAGTTGAATCGGCTGTGTCTGAGAAGGATCGCTGGCGGAGGGATAGTAGGTTTTTTTGCCATTCGACTCTGCCCAAAGCCACAAATCCTTCATCAGGACGATATCTTCGATCCTGTATCTTCCCTGGCTGTCCGTTACGGCTGTGCCATTCCAAAAAAGGGTGGCGTTAGAATTTCCACGAGCCGGGTGGACGTATGCCTGAGCCTTGACTTGAATCCCCGATCGAGGCGATCCGCCGGCGTCAAGAACCCTGCCGCAGAGACTGACTTTTCGAAAGAGCTTTATCGAAAGGTTGTCGAGATGCTGGCCAGCCGTTAGTACAACAGGCACTCCTTCCAGTCCCGGAGCTTTTGCCTTGAAGGTGGAGTGCTGATATGCGCCTCCCACGGCGTAAAGCCTGTAGAGCCCCGGATCGACCTTGTCGAAATGGAAGCTGCCGTCCTCGGCGGCAGTGGTCCAATACTCCGCCGATGTCGCCGAGTTATATCGAATCGAAGAAAGCATGACCGATAGATCTTTGGCTGCGCCCCCTGTGACTCTGCCGGAGACGGAGGCTGCGGGATGCATTCCATCGGGAAGAAAGTGCAGCGGCGCGGCACTGTCCGCATGAGGGTGACCGGCCGCGCCCTCCGGATCGCTGCCGAAGACCGCATCCACATGAACGGCTTGCCCGGGAAGCAAATTGATCCGCATGGGATCAGCATCGCGGCCATTGACCTGAAATGACTTTAAGTACATCGCACCGTGCATCGTCGCCAAAAAACTCAGTTGATAGCTTTCAGGCTGCAGCTTGTCGAAGGCAAAGCTTCCCTGCGGACCAATCCGGGTATTGGAAACTGCCGCGTATTCCTTGGAAATCAATTGAACCCTTTGATAGCTGTGTGTTGGACAAGCCTCATTCTCGGTCAGGCCTTCAAAGCGCAACGCTCCTGTTAGCGAACTCCGCGGAGGCACGGGATCTGCTGGCTCGCCGTCCCGATTCACATTCCGATCCTCCGCCTCATTCAGCGCTACAGTGGCGGTAGGCCCGCTGAGCTGGAACACCGGAGATGCAAGCTGTTGCCAATGTTCCTGTCCCTTGCAGTATCCCTTCTGCTTCGCAACAACAACATAACTTCCGCTGCACACTCCTTCGAACTCGGCGCCTTCAGCCAAGCCTGACGGAGTTTTATCCGCCAGAAAGAGCGCGCCCGATGGATTCACGCCGTACAGCGATACCTCGTATTCGCTCACGGGACATTGAAGGGTACTTGCAGACTTCGCTGTCACGCGGCCGGTGCAGCTTTCATTCGCGATCCGGATGTTCGCCTGGCATCCTGACGCGGACAGCGACGCAGGTATGAGTTGAACCGCCTGGGCAAAATCTCTCGTCGATGGATACCATACGCCGCCTGCCCGAATAAAGTAGCCGCGTCCGCGTTCGACCTTTGGAAAGCTGAAGTACCCATTCGAATCAGTGTGCCTCGTCGGTAGCTTGGGATAGAGCCGTTGAACGCCATCCTGTTGCGTGACGCTGTATTCCTCCACGTTTACCTGAAGCGGCTTTCCTGTTGAATCCACAACATATCCGCAGATTGTCTCAGGAGCCGGGAACAGCACCAGTTCAAGAGACCGCAAATAAGCTCCCGCCTCAACTCTCAAAATCTTTCCGGGCTGTCCGGGTGAGTTTGAACCGTACTCTCCATAGTTCCATTCTTTCGCCTCGCCGGTCAGCCGATAAGCGCCGGGTGCAATGTCGTGAAACCGAAAACTGCCGTCGGCTTCGACGACTGCGGAATAGCCGTCAATATAGGCAAGAGGATCGACCGGCTCCTTTTGCAGGCGCACGATAGCGCCGGAAATGTCTTTATTGACAATGCGGCCTTCAACGACAGCTCCGTCTGACGCCTGCGCCAACATTCCCCGGCAAACCAGCAGCAGAATGAGCCATGCCGGCCATGCGCGTAAGCCACTCATATGCGCCTTTGCCTCCTGCAATCAACGATAAGTACCCTTGTCCAAATCAGAATGTCGACGGAGTTCCCTCTTCGGCCAAAATGCGGCGCATTTGCTCCGTTGCAACCGGGACGCTCCAGTGAAAACTTTGCCGCGCCTCCACCTGCACCGGCAATCCGAGGGTGCTCAACTTCACCAAATCGTCGCGCTTCGACAGATAAACTGAGCCGCGAGGCATGACAAATCCTCTTCCCGGAAGAATCGCATCGTCCATTGCGACGACGCGATAACGTCCTGGCGGAACCTGGGAGAACTCAGCATCATCATCGGTCGTGCTCGCACTCTCAAGGATTCCGGAATTGTCCTCCGGAAGAGGGTCGGGAATCATCAGCACCAGTGTGGATTGACCACCGAAGTATCGGCACAGGTCCCGATACGGGTCAGTGGGAGGCTGCACCGGGGATGGGGTCATTGTGCCGGAAGCTCCGTCCGTGGCCAGTCGAACCACCAGATGACTCTTCTGGCCGAACTGGAGTTGGATATGCCGCCCATCTACGGGTTTTCCATCCAGCAGCATTGACTGCAGATAATATTTGGGTTCGTATGTGGTCAAACGGTATTCGTAGGGCCTCACATCCAGCCAGGCAAAGGAAAAATGGCCATGCGCGTCGAGCTTCGCCGTGCGCTCGCCCTCGCTCGCATATTCCTCCGCTAATGTCGGATCCTCAACTTTGTTTTCCGCATCTGGTTCCTTGCCATCAATCAGCACTTCTCCGTCAAGCGCCGGCAAAACGCCAATTTCGATCTTCAGTCCCTCCAGACCAGCTTTTGTAACGGTGATTTGCCGGGAGGCCAGCAGATGGCGATAGTGCCCGAAACAGATCGAACTTGGCATTCCGCATGGCACACTCCCGTTGCCGTATTCTCCGGTGATCGTCAGCGTGTAGTTTCCTGGCCACACCTGATAGATCGAAAACGGACCGGCTGCTTTTATCTCCACAGGCGCTACATTGGGCACATACTCTGATTCGCCGGAACTCAGATTGACGAAGAAACGATCACCCAGCGTCTTGTTCAGATCGCCTTCAATGATCCCCGAGACGCTCGCCCCTCGCTCCGCCCGGTCTTTTCCGGGAGAAGGCAGATAGATGTCATGGATGCAGGCGGAAGTGTTTGCATCGGAATTGACCGTCAGCGCCTGAGAGTAATCGGTTGTCGAAGGAAAGTATGTTTTGCGTTTGCCTTCCTGAGCCCACAGTCTTAAGTCATTCGATCCCAGCCCCGTGATCTCATATCTGCCCTGATCGTCCGAACGCATATGGTTTTGCAAATAGTCTGGATTGCCTTTTGTGTAAGTTTCATCGAACCACTCTGCCCACACATCGACACCCGGTTGCGGCCTTCCATCTGCATCAAGAAGCCGGCCGCATACCGACACTTTCGGAAACACGGGCAGTGCAATCCCGTCAAGATGCTGTCCGGCGGAGAGCACGATCGGCATTCCTTCCCGTCCAGGTCCCTTTGCTCCATACGCGGATAGGGGACGATTCTTCCCTTTGGTGAATAGCTCATAGATGCCAGGATCGACGGCATCAAAGTGAAACGCGCCGGTAGCCGAAGCAACTGTCTCGTATGAATCCGACTGCGCCGAGTTGAATCGAAGCGCGTGCAGTGTCACAGTCGCACTCCCCGCTTCCTCGCCCGTCACAGTGCCGGAGATCGATGCCGCCGGATGAGTTCCGTTCGGAAGATAGTGCTGTTTAGCGGTGAAATCGACACGCAGCCGTCCTTGCGCGTCGTGCGGATCGTTGCTGAGCACTGCTTCGACTCGGGCCGCTTGGCCTGACGTGATGCTGAAATGCTCCGGGCTGGCAGATCGGCCATCGACCGTGAACGATTTGATATAAGCGGAGCCGCGCGCCGCTTCGCCAAAGGTCAGCCTGTATATTCCTGGCTTCAGGCTGCGAAAGGAGAAGCTTCCCTTTTCATCGACCAATGAGAACTTTCCGTTATAGTCTCCCTCTCTCAACAACTCAGGCTGGCGTGAAACGCCGACTGCGCACATTTGATCCCACTTGAGCCCATCCAGCCGCAGCGTTGCACTGACCGACGCAGTTTCGCTATTGGCTGGAATTTTGATATCCGCGCTCCTGGGCTTTGCAAGCTTACTAAACTCCTCTTCCGTCACTTCTTTCAAAGGAGCCGCTGTGATTGTCGTACTTGCCTGAATAGTGGATGAAACAAAATACTGCCCATTGCTGTAGTTCGCGGGCTGCACGGTCATCAGGTAGCTTCCATCGCAGACCCCTTCAAAGTCCACACGATCACGTCGATACAGAGGATGGACATCCGTGAGGAACAGCGCCCCGGAGGGATGTACTGCAAAGAGAGACGCCTTGTATTCCGCAGCACGATCCTTCAACTCGCCCTGGATCGTCGCGGCGACGCGCTGGTCGCAGTTCTGGCGCATGAGTTGTATGTTTGCCCGGCATCCATTATCTGACTGCGTGCCAGGTTTGAGCGGAACAGCCTTCGCAAATTCTGTCGTCGAGGGATACCAGACGCCGTCCGCTCGTACAAAGTGATCCCCGTCGTCACGGTCGTCCACGGGAAAGATGAAATATCCCTCGGAGTCCGTTCGTTTGACTGGTTGCTCAAGTTGAGCCCAGGAGTTGTATAAACTGTAGACTTCCACGTTCGCCTCTACCGGCGATCCGTTTTCATTCACAATGCGGCCACAAATAGCCTTCGGGTCTGGGAACAGTTCTATCGACAGGTCTCTGATGCAATCGGCTGATTTGATCTGGAGAGTCTTTCCTGGCGCGCTGTGGGGTCGGTATCCATACTCTCCGTACAGGCCATCTTTCGCTGTGGCTATGAGGCGATATTCCCCCGGAGCAACATCGCTAAAGTGAAAACTTCCATCCTCGGCAACGATCGTTGAATAACCATCGAAATTCGCCAGAGGATTCGATGCCGTGCTTTCAAGAATGACTGTGACTGGCGAGAGGTTTCCACTGGCGATCGAGCCCGCCACGGAGGCGGAAACAACGGCTGTCTCAGGCGCTTGAACCTGGCCCATGCCGGATTCCAAGCCGACACAACTCAGAAATGCGATCAGAATAGCAAATAAATGCCGAGCTGGCATCATTCGTCCTTCCAATTGGTCAGAACTGGAGCTTGTTATTACTTTATCCCTTTTGTTTCCATAGGAGGGCTTTTGGGATGGTTGCCGGACGACGGAAAATGGACCATCGGGGACGCAACGAGTACCCGGCCTGCACCGACAACTGGTCGGCAATCCGCTTGATCTTCCATTTCAATTCTCTGCCGACCGCACCCTGTACCGGAGATGTACCCAATCCGGAAAAAGAAGATTTGGTGGGCCCACCAGGACTCGAACCTGGAACCAAAGCATTATGAGTGCTCTGCTCTAACCGATTGAGCTATGGGCCCTTACAACATTTTCTTGCTTCCAGCCTGCTATGCCGAACTGCAATTCACGGTAGTCCAGCGCAATTAAGCGTAGTGATTATGAGTCCCCTGCTCTGACCGTTGAGCTAGAGCCCTTCAAAGACTTACGGCAACCGCCCATGTGAATGCAGCGGATAGTGCGGCGGGTGGCAGACGTTTCGGCTGGTTCTCGGCAAAATCGCCGGAGACTTGCAGCCGTTCGAAATCCCTCTCAACCGCCATCCGGAGTTGGATGGATGTACTTCTGCGAAACCACCATGCTGCTGTGACCGGCAATCCGAATGACGGTGAAAGTGTCCATTCCAGATCCCCGCGCCTAGTCAACATTGTATGGCGTAGGGAGTAAAGAACAAAATAGGGGGAGAGAGCGCCTTGCGCTTTTCTTCGATCTTGGGAGCGGAAGCATCCCGATGAAGATGATGGATGGATCTCCCCTGGTGAGGCTTGCCGCTCCGGTTTGCAAAGAGAAAACCGTTCGCCTGGCGGGCTTCCACGTGAACAATGAACCGCTTTGCCACGTACGCCGCGTCGCAACTGCCCCTTGACGGCCCCGGCCCGCTTCGGGACGGATGCTGGCTTTCGCCTCAGCTACGACATTGGTCTGCACGGTGTCAGGAACGACGGCGACGATGCCCACCTTCGAAAGATGCATTCCTCAGGGCACGCAGGCCGGCAAGTCTTCATCCGGTCGCGCCTGTCGACAGATAGCTCAGCGGGATTTCAGTAGGCGTCCATATATTGTCGAAAAAGAACGGAATTTGTAGGAATTTATCTTTCTTCAAGAAGGGGCACACGCCGCATAAGGTGCTGGATGGTACCGCCATCCGGGTCAGCCATTACAACCCCGAACAGAAGCTGCGCCTGGCGCTGACCGTCCAGCCGCCGCACATGGCGGAGGAAGAGCAGTTGGTGGTGGATTGGGCCCGGAGCCAGGGGCTGACCGTAACCAACCGATATGCCAACCGGATGCGGTGGATGTCGAAGCGCCGGCCGCCGTGATCGAGAAGGCGCTGGGCGCGACCATCAACAACTACCAGGTGGGCGAAGAGGTCGACTTTTCCAACGACAGCGATCCGCTCATTCCTGCGCGCCTCTCCGGCGTTGTCAGTGGTGTGCTTGGGCTGAACAGCCTCCAGCGGCTGCGTGGCCTTCAGCAACAACGGCTGCGCGGGCACCTGCGTCATTCATGCCACCCAGGCCGGCAATACTGACTATTCCGCCGCTCCACTGGTCTCGCAGAGCATCACCGTGAAAGCCGCCAGCTAGCAACCAAGTCAACGCCGGGAAGCGCCCACCATGCGCTTCCCGGCTGACTTCAGACGTGATCTGCTTTCTTTGCCTCCAGAACTCCTGCAACGCTTGGAACGGCGCAATGGCGCCACTTTCCGCCATTTGTACACCGATGGATGCTGTGTGACCAAAGTTGTTGAGAAGGCCCGCCAGCTTTACAGGAAGGCTCGCGACTTGGGAATCCAGCAGAGAAGTGGCAGGCTCAAAGAAAGGCGATAAGGCAACAGGATTTGCGCTCTGTCCTCAAAGACAGAACCGGTGCGCCAGATCCCGCCGCTGGAACGGAGGATGATGGCCCATCCTCCTATTCCCTTACACTGATTCCCAGTGCCTTCATCTTGCGATAAAGATGGCTGCGCTCCAGGCCTAACAACTCGGCGGCGCGGCTAACGTTGTTGCGGGCTTCCTCAATCTTCTTCAGGATGAACTCGCGCTCATAGGCGTCGCGGGCCTGTTGCAGCGTGGAGAACTCCTCGGTGGAGCGGGTGCCGGCTTTGTGGGTCAAGGGCGGCAGGTGCTTGCGCTCGATACGCAGGGTGCGGGGGTTGAGGATGAGCACCCGTTCGATGACATTCTTGAGTTCGCGCACATTGCCCGGCCAGTGGTATTGGGCCAGCGCCTCCAGCGCTTCCTCGGCGATCTCCATGCGCGGGCGGCCGTACTGGCGGCCAAACTCGGCGAGAAACTCGCGCGCCAGCAGCGGTATGTCCTGCTTGCGCTCGCGCAGCGGCGGGACAAAGAAGGGAACGACATTGAGCCGGTAGAAGAGGTCCTCGCGGAAGTTGCCCTTGGCAATCTCCTCTTCGAGGTCCTTGTTGGTGGAGGCGATCAGGCGCACATCTACGCGGATGGGCTGCGTGCCGCCCACCGGCGTAAACTGCTGGTCGTCGAGCGCCGAGAGCACTTTGGATTGAGTCTTGAGGCTCATGTCGCCGACTTCGTCCAGGAAGAGCGTACCGCCATCGGCGCGCTCCAGGGTGCCGCGTTGCTCGGGCCGTCCGCCAGGCTGGGCGCCGTGCCGGTAGCCGAAGAGCTCGGCCTCGATGTAGGCCTCTGGGATGGCGGCGCAGTTCAGTTCGACGAAGATCTTGTCCCGCCGGAGACTCTCGGCATGAATGGCGCGAGCGATCAATTCCTTGCCGGTGCCCGACTCGCCGTAGATGAGCACGCGGCCGTTGGTGGGCGCCATGAGGCGAATCTGCTGGCGCAGGGCCTTCACGGGAACGCTTTCGCCAGTGAGCACCGAGCCCACGCTGAACTGGCGCTTGAACTCCTGATTTTCCGCGCGCAGCCGCCGAGCCTCGACCGCATTCTTGAGCACGATGAGCGTGCGCTCCAGCGAGAGCGGCTTCTCCAGAAAGTCGTACGCGCCCAGCTTGGTAGCCTTGACGGCCGCCTCGATGGTGCCGTGGCCGCTGATGATGACTACTTCGGGGCGCGTTGCGGTCGCCAGCAAGTGAATGTCCCCCAGTACGTCGAGGCCATCCCGGTCGGGCAGCCAGATGTCCAGCAGAACCACATCATAGGGCGCGTCCTCAAGCAGCACCATGGCCTCGGCCGCGGAAGCCGCGCTGGCCACTCCGTAACCCTCTTCGCGCAGAATATCTTCGAGAGAGGCGCGAATCTCCGCCTCGTCGTCCACCACCAGAATGTGATTCATCAAAGCGACCTTTCAATCGAAGCGGAAGAGTCAGTGGGTGCGGCGGCGCTGTGTTCCAGCAGAGGCTCCATCAGCGGCAGCCGCAGCAGAAAGCGTGCGCCCTTGGGGCTATTGGATTCGGCGCGCAGGCTGCCGCCATGCTCCTGAACAATCTTTGCCGCGATGGAGAGACCCAGGCCGGTGCCGCGCTGTTTGGTCGAGTAGAAGGGCAGAAACAGCCGCTCGCGAATTTCATCGGTGAGGCCGTGGCCGGTGTCGGAGACCTGCACCTCTACCGCCGCTCCATCTTCGCTGAGCGAGGTTTCAAGGCCGAGGACGCGCAGCAGACTGCCCTGCATGGCCTCGGCGGCGTTGTCGATAAGGTTGGCAAGGGCGCGGCGAATGGCTTCCGGATCGGCCAGCACGGGCGGCAATCCCGGCGCCAGGGAGCGCTCGACGGTGATGCCATCCAGCCGCCCGGCAAACAAAGCCAGCGCCTCCTCTGCCACCTGATTCATGTTGCAGGCCCGGGGCTGCGGCGCGGGAAACTCGGCGAGAGCGGAGAACTGGTCCACCAGCGTGCGCAGCGTGGCGACGCAGCCCAGAATCACCTCGCTGCACTTGCGGATAACGCTGGGAGAATCCGGTTGGCTACGGTCAAGATGCCGGCCGATCCGCTCGGCGGAGAGCGCGATGGGGGTGAGCGGGTTCTTGATCTCGTGGGCTACCCGCTGCGCCACCTCCTTCCACGCCAACTGGCGCTGCGCGCGCAGCAGATCGCTCGTGTCCTCGACCACCAGCACGGTTCCCGGCCGCCCGCGTGTCAGTTCAAATCGCGCGCTGGTGATGGCCAGGTGCAAGATGCGGCCCCGTGCGTTGAACTCTATCTCGGTGAAGGCGGCGCCCATGCGGCGGCCGCGGCGAATGACACCGGCCAGATCGTCGGCGCACTCGGCGGGAAAGAGCGATTCGATCCTCTCCCCGCCAAGGCCGAAGTCCACACGCCGGCCCAGCAGCGCGGCAAAGGCGCGATTCGATTGCAAAATCGTGCCGCTCGAGTCCAGCGTCACCACACCCGAGGGGATGGTCTCGACGATGGTCTCCAGTTCGCGACGGCGCTCCTCGATCGCCTGGTTCGCGGCGGTCAGTTGCGCGGAGGAGGTCTCAGCCAGGTGCCGGCTGGCGTCCAGGTCGCCCGCCATCCGGTTGAAAGCGCTCACCAGTTCGCCCATCTCCCCGGTGGCCGCAAGCTCGACACGATGGTCGTACTTGCCCGTCGCAATCTCAGCCATGGCCACGGCCAAAGCTTCCACCGGACGCGTGATCTGGTTGGAAAGGAATCGCGCCATCCACACACTGAGAAAGAACGCGAGTACGGTAACCACTAACAAGATAAGGAAAAACCAGGTGCGGATCTGGTTGCGCTTGCGGAAGAGCGCCCAGTAAGTGGCCGAACCTGAACGGATGCGCATGGCGGGCTGGCTGAGCCCTTGCGGCATGAGCTCCGCCGCCACGACCATCTTGCCTGACGGAGTCGTCGAAATGCCTAGCGCATACTCCTGGCCGGCCAGCTTCATCACTGGCTCATCGCTGCGCTGGGCTACGGAAAGCAGGTTGGCCGAAAGCGGCCCGTGGAGCGAAATCGTCTTTCCCTGCCCGCCCTCCTCCGGCCAGGGAATCAGGCTGGCCTGGCTCGATTCCGGCGGGGCCTGAAAACTGGCCAACACCCGCAGATCTCTGTCATAAACCACTGCAAATCCGCCCGCCAGCGAAATGCGGCGCGAGTTCAGCTCGCTTTGGAGCGCCAGCTGATCTCCGTCCGGCGCGCCCGAGGCGGTGATCGATTCCGCCTCCTGCCGGGCGTTGTCCCTCACGTAGTGCGCCAGTTCCACCACCACCCGGGTCGAGTCCTCGCGCATCTCCGAGGTGTTCGGCGAAAACCAGCGGTCCAGCGACCTGTTCATCAGCAGAAAGCTGAACAGAAACATGAGGACTGCGGGCGCAAGGGCAATCAGCACCGCGCCCAGCACCATGCGCGAGCGCAGCCGCGCCCCCAGCCCGCTGCCTTCCTGTCCCGCGTAGACCTTGAGCAGGTTCCTCAGCAGCAGCACAAGCAGCAGCAGAAGCAGAAGAAAGACGAGCACGATCAGGCCGACAGAAAGCAGCGTTTCGCCGGCGGTTTCGGGATTGAGAAAGCTCACGTTGGAGGTGTTGAACGCCTGCAAGGCGCCCAACAGGGCCAAGAAGAAGAGCAACCCGCCCCCAAGCAGAGCAACCGACCGCCATCGAGGATCGGCCATGAACCTCATGCGGCGATTATAGAACCGTGAGTGGTCAGCGGTCAGTTGTTAGGGATCGGGGAACAAAAGACCGAAGATGATCTCACCTACCGCCAGACTACGAACTTCAGCCAGCCCTCCCAAACGTCGGTCCAGGCATGAGTGATGATATTCGCGCGCAAGTTCCCTCGCCATGCGGCCAAGACGCCATACAGAACTCCCAGCACGCTGATGACGATCACGTTCGTCCAGCCCTGATAGCTGTGAAACAAGCCAAAGACCAGGCCCTGCCCCAGCACGGCCAACCCAACATTCCCGCTCAGCGCGTGAAGTTGACGCTGCACGTAGCCGCGGAAGGCCATCTCCTCGCAGACGCCCGCGGTGATGGATGCTCCAATCCAAATCAGAACCTCCAGCAAGCTTTGCGGCAAGAGGCTATCGACGGTCTTCGCGCTGCTTGGTCCCATTCCCAAGGAAAGCAGCCAGTGAACGCCATAGGCCGCGCCTTCCCAAATGACCCAGAACGGCAAGGCGATTCCGAGATCCACACATACGTCTTTCCATGAAGTCCATCGCCCGCCCGAGAGCGCGGCCAGATTGCCGCCACGGTGATGGACGCCGGCCCAGCAGTAATAAAGGAGCGCCCAGTCCATGAAGATTGCGGTCAGGTAGATCGGAATGGCTTTGCTGTGGCTGGCAAGCTGGCCTGACGCCGCGACGCCGCCTCCGCCGGGTGCATGCTGCGCAAAAAAGCCGAAGCCGACCACGCCAGCCCCAATCAATAGAAAGCCCACCAGGTGCGCCCACGAGGCGATTTGCTTTGGACTTTGGCCTGTCCCTGAAGCCTCAACTTCACGAATTTCATTTGTTCGCATGACGCTTCTCCTTGCGATCCTTCGTGGAACTCCCCTGCTTCCTGGCGATCTTCCGCAACTCCGCCAGCGTCTCTTCGCCCCAGCGCAGGTGCGCTTCCAGCTCTAGCTGACCGTAGCGCGCGGCCATCAACCAGTAGGGCGTATCGGGAAACTGCTGCTGGGCGCTCACCGCCTTGCCTGTTTCGATAAACTTCTGGACCAGCGCCCGCTCTTTCCCGACCATCTCTTCCACGTACACGATCAAAATCTCCGCCGGAACCTGCGCGCCAAAGAAGAGTTTCAGCAGCAATTCATTGCGCGGAATCTCCGGCTGCGGCGCGACCGCCAGCCACGCCGCCAGCCGCTCCCTCCCCCTTTTTGTGATCGAGTAAATGTGGCGCTCCGGCTTGCCTTTTTGCCGTTCCGTCTTC
>Ga0302156_10000419_pt1 | contig 40823 bp, 26 predicted proteins | sample I_Bog_N3_2_FD_193503 | JGI IMG/M metagenome (GOLD analysis project Ga0302156, IMG submission 193503) | Peat permafrost microbial communities from Stordalen Mire near Abisko, Sweden - I_Bog_N3_2 | ecosystem: Environmental > Terrestrial > Soil > Wetlands > Peat | place: Sweden: Abisko, Stordalen... | reverse complement strand
GCGCCCCGCTCTCTCTGCTAACTTGGTAGTGGAGAATTCTTTCCAAGGCACTCCTCAGTAGCTCAATGGCAGAGCATTCGGCTGTTAACCGAAGGGTTGTAGGTTCGAGTCCTACCTGAGGAGCCAATAAATCAATAACTTAGCTTCCATAGCGCTTTTCTTGCGCTCCGTTTCCATGAAAAGCCAGTTGAAGTCCGCAAGAACTGCCGCGACACGGGCGAACCCCAGCTTTCTTGCGAGAGCAACGGGCCGGTTCAGCGAAGCTCTGTTCCTGGCGGGTGAGAGCGAGCAAAGAGCCTCGGCGATGCAGGTGCGGGAAGCACTTCACGCTGCCCCTATCAACCCAGCCTCGGCAGCTTCAAGGCGTTCTCAGAGCTGGACCTTAATCGGAGCCGGCACGCAAATGAAAAACGATTTCCAGCGGCTTGCGGATGTCGGCGTCTCGCACTTCGGCCACGTTCATCCTCGCCTCCGGTCGATACTCAACAGGTATTTTCTTCCCATCCACTGACGCCGTCGCCCCGTCGGCCGTTGCGGGCAGCTCGATCCGATAACTCCGGCGGGCGGGCTGACCGGCGTAGCTTCCTACCGCAGGGTCAATACGCACTTTAACCTGCCCGGCGTGCCGTTCATAATGCAGGGCGCTGCGTGCGTAAGCGCCATCGCGATATTCCACACTCCGCCCGTCATCTTCGTAGAGCACTGAGTTGCCCGCATCGCCGGGATAGCACCGCACGACCAGTGTAGTCAGAGATTGAGTCGCGATTCTCAGCGTTTCCGGCTGCATCGCAATGGGCGCGCCGGCGCGGACGTACAAGGGAATCTTATCGAGGGCCGCCTTGACTGTGCGCACCTGGTTGCCATCAAACTTTTCACCGCTGAAGAAGTCGAACCACGTTCCTTCTGGGAACCAGACCTGCCGTTCTGCCTCGTATTTCGGGCCCGAACCGGCGGTAGTGATAGGGGCGGCCAGCAGGTGATCTCCGAAGAGATACTGGGTCTTGTATTGGTATGCTTCGTCGCGCGAAGGATATTCCAGATACATTGGCCGGAGCAGCGGCAACGTCTCCTCGTTGCACTGGCGAATACTCGAGTAAATATAAGGAAACAGGCATGAACGAAGCAGGTAAGCGCCGCGCATCGCATCCTCGAACTGTTTGCCCCACAGCCAGGGCCGCCGGTCGACGTCAGTATCCGAATGTAGCCGCAAGGAAGAGGAAAGCGCTCCGAACTGCACCCAGCGCGCGAACAGCTCGGAATCGCGCGGCGTTCCAAAACTTCCTTCGAATGCCCCGATGTCGTGGGCCCAGAAAAAGCAGCCTGCATTTCCCGAGGCCAGCGTGAAGTCGATCTCGAATGCCAGCATCTCCCAAGATCCAATCGTGTCTCCAGAGAACTGGATTGGATAGCGATGACTGCCCCATCCACCCCAGCGACTGAAACCCTGTCCTCGGAGCTTCGTTTTGCCGTCCGTCATCTGCTCCGACTGTCGGTAATAGAGGCAATTGAGCCACGGCAGATGGCGTAGGCCTGGTACTCGATGTACCCAGGGAATCAAATGATCCTGTTGCCAGTCCACCCACCAGAAATCTACTCCTTGTTTTTCGATGGGCGTGTGCGCCGCCTGGAAAAACGCCTGCATATACTTGGGATCACCGGCATCGAACGGGGGGTTATCCGGGTATCCTGCGCCGAGCATCGCCATGAATTGCGGATAGACACGCTCATGGTCGCGAACCCCATCGTGGGGATGGTCGTTCAGCACTAGGAAGATGCCGTCCCTGCGCAGCTCCTCAATGAAGGCCTGCGGTTGCGGAATCAGCTTCTCGTTCCACGTGTAGCCTGTCCATCCCAGTTGTCCCGCGTGTCCAAAACCGTAACGGGCATCCTTGGTGTGCCACTCCATGTCCATAACCAGAATATCGATGGGAAAATCATGGTCGTGATACCCTCGGACGATCTCGCGAAATTGTTCGGTCGAATAAGGAAACCAGCGGCAATACCAGGATCCGTGCACCTCCCGGCGGGGCATCGGAACCGGTCCCGAGATCCACGCCAGCGAGCGCAGAGCTCCCTTATAGTCGTCCCCATAGGCGAACAAATACCAATCAAGGTCCGGGTTTTTTCCAGGCGGTTCATTCTCGCCCTGTGGACCGCCGCCGGCGCGCTGGTGGATCCAACCGTCGATGAGGACCGGCTGGCCTGAATCATCGAGCAGATACCATCCGTCCCTCGATAACAGGCCGTCAGGAAGTGCGAAGGGCGCACCCACACCGTCCAGTGTCGGCACTGGACCACCAAGATTCTTCGAATTCTTCTGCCCCGGCTCCCAGGTAAATTTGCGCTCGCCGGAGTCAAAGGTCACGCTCAGGTTGCCGGGATGAAACTGTTTGCCGTCGGGCCGGTAAACGACGCTGAGCATGTTCGTCCGGATGCGCAGCGCTCCTTTCTCGCGCGAGACCTCGACACCATCGAGTCGCCGCCTGCGGTCGTAGGCAAACAATGTCGGCGCATCGACAAAGCCGTTCTTCGCCGCGTACTCCATACGAATGCAATATGCGGAGATCACCGTGAAACGAGCCGCGCCCTCCACGATCCCATTGTTCTCGTTGCCGATGAAGGGTTCCCGCGCCGCATTGGAATTTTCCATGCCGGCATGTTCAGTCCCAGGCCACGCCTCCGCACGGGGAAGGATCGCCATGGCTGTCGAGAGCGGAAGAATCTTGAGTAAAGTCCGACGTTTCATCTGTCCCTCAAGCGGCAGGCCGCAACCGGCTGCCAATATATATGGGATCCTTCGCAGACTTACAGTACATCTTCTTCTGGTAAATCGCTCCTCGGAAGGTCGCTAGGTTGAGAAGCTTTGAAACATCGACCGCACTTCTGCTATGCAGGCTATCTTATTTCATTGCTTTTTGCCAATACAATTCCAGAGATAAGCGGAGAAGCTGATCTGTCGCGTGTGAGCGCGTGGATAAGTTGAAAACCGGTTCTATCGGTGTTCAACCTGAGATGCTGCCCCCGCCTTCCTATGGGCCGGCGCCGTGGGTTGTCATGCCACAAAGTTGCGACCCGGATTGGATCAACGTATCGTAGGGGCGCTTCCCCTCATTGCCGGTAAAGGTAGTATTCACAGTTTCCGACAGTTACCGTCAGCGCCGAAGTGTAGGTTCCAGCTTCGGGGCTGACGGCAGCATACTGTAGCCGCGTTCTAATTCCCTTTGAGCGCAACGGTCATGATAGCTGCATCACCAGCACCGCCTGCGTAAGTGGCTGTATTGGAGAGGCACTGCCCATAGTAAGATCCCGCAGCGCCGGCCACGCCATTTTCGACGAATATCCACGGTGCTGTATCTCCCGCTGACTCGTAACTATTTACCGCAGTCCATCTAATTGGCGCAGTGCCGGCGTAGAACGCGGCGGATGCTGGATAGCCAGTACATATCGACCACAACATATCCCCTGAGCCTGCTGTGTTGAAGTTTCCTGTGGATATACTGCTGGCGCCGTAGCTTCCGCCCGAATAATCAGCATCAGTGTCCAACGGAGAGACAGGTACATTGGTATACTCGACTGCCGAGACCCAGTTATTCGCATAGCCGCTTGGAGTTGTGGCGCTTATGGTGATGTTTCCTGAAGCGGTATTGGGCAGAAGATAGGCGCTGATATAGCCAGGGCTCTCGGCGCCGGCGTAGTTGGAAATTACGCTCACCGGCGTACCAGATGAGGCGGTGACCGAAGATAAGGTCGCAGAGGACGACCAGACGCCAATCATTATGGCATCCCCTGCCGTCACTCCCGTGAGCGTACAGGACGCGGTTCCTTTGCCGTTGCCGACCACAAACTGGTTGCACTGTTGCACGTAGGACGGAGATCCCGAGGAAGAGGAAATGGTATATGCCGCCGATGCTACTGTGCTATTGGCGTAACCGCTGGCCGTGGCAATCGCCTTCAGGGTCTCCGTCGCGGAAACGATGATCGGAGTGGAGTAGACCGCTGAGTTGGTCGTCGGCGTTGACCCGTTCGTGGTGTAGTAGATCGTTGCGTATGGTGCCGTTGTGCTGATGGTTACTGTCTGGGCCGAAGAGTAGTTTCCGCCCGCAGGGCTGAAGGTGGGCGTTGCCGCAACCGGGCGAAGTCCCATGAGGGCAACGGTCATGATAGATGCATCACCAGCACCGCCGGCGTAAATGGCTGTATTGGAGAGGCACTGGCCATAGTAAGATCCCGCAGCGCCGGTCACGCCGTCTTCCACGAATAACCACGGTGCTACATCCGATCCCTCGTAACTATTCACCGCGGTCCATGCAATTGGCACAGTGCCGGCGTAGTACGCGGCAGATGCTGGATAGCCGGAACACATCGACCACAGCATGTCGCCTGCGCCTGTTGTGTTGAGGTTTCCCGTGGATGTACTGCTGGCGCCGTAGTTTCCGCTCGTCGCATAATCAGCATCGGTGTCTAACGGTGAAGCAGGTACGTTTGTATACTCAGTTACCGAAACCCAGTTATTCGCATAACCGCTTGGAGTAGTGGCCGTTATGGTGATGTTTCCCGAAGCGGTATTAGGCAGAAGATAGGCGCTGATGTAGCCGCTGATGCTGTTGAAATTGGAAATTACACTCACCGGCGTACCAGATGAGGCGGTGACTGAAGATAAGGTCGCAGAGGTAGACCAGATGCCAATTACTAACGCATCCCCTGCCGTCACTCCCGTGAGCGTACAGGACGCGGTTCCTTTGCCGTTACCGGCTACAAACTGGTTGCACTGTTGCACATAGGCCGGAGCGGATGCTGGAATGGTGTAGGTATATGTTGCCGATGCAACTGTGCTTTGGATGTCGCCGCTCTCCACGCCTATCGCCTTCACTGTCGCCGAAGCGGTAAGAGTAATCGGAGTGGAGTAAACCGGCGAACTGGCTGTCGGCGTCGATCCATCGGTTGTGTAGTGGATCGTAGCGCCTGTCGTAGCATCGCTGATAGTCACCGTTTGGATCGTCGTGTAGGTTCCGCCCGCTGGACTGAAGGTGGGCTGATAAACGCCGATGACGTAGGCCTCCGTTGCAACCGCGCTCGCACTATAGCCGCTGGCTATGGCAATCGCATTCACCGTCTGCGACACGGAAAGGTTGATCACGCCGGAGTATTGCTGCGTTGTGCCGCTGATCGGATACGTTGGCGTTGATCCATCCGTCGTGTAGAAAATAGCGGCGCCCCTGGTTGCATCGCTGAGGGACAGAGTCTGGGTCGTGAGGTACTGTCCTGCCGAAAGGCTGAAGGTGGGCGCAGCGGCAGTTGGGCATCCGTGCTCATCCGCCGCTCCGATGGTCAACGGATCGCCGCGCGGCACCAACGAATTCGTCGTTTCATTAAACTGCCAGCGTACCGGCAGCTCAGCCGGAATTCCAGTCAGTTCCGTGCCCGCGCCAATTGCCGCCGAGCCGTATTCCGGGACGAACGTTGTCGTGTTATACGGTTGCGTCGAGGTGAGCAGGAAATTGGCGCTGTTAAGGCCATACAGATGCGTGTTCAGCGGAGAAGAAAGCGGCCATAAGCAGACAGAATCGCATCCCGAATACCAGCCGGGACCACCCGTGATCGGCGTGGTGATGCTTATGGAACCGGTCTCAAAAAGATTGGTCGTGGCGCTCAGGATGAGCGTCTGATAGTGATCCAACCCCAATCCGGACACACTCTGCGCCCAAAAGATATTGTTCCTTGCATCCACGCGCTGCTGAAAGATCGGATTCAATCCGTCGCCGTTCTCTCCATTGTCAAAAACCTCATCCGCTTTATCCAACGTATTCGAGTAAAAGTAGAGCGTGCCGTTGCGATTAGTCATCCCGCCGAGCACGTCCGCAGCGTAGTGGATCTGCTGTCCAGCCGCGGGGCCGGCAAAGATCTCGTTGCCGTAAATGAAGTCCTTCTGCGCCGACTCCTGATAGGCGGCAATGATATTCGCTCCCGCCGTGTCGCCCGAGCAGTAGTAAGAGTCGGCACAAGTGGTGTCGCCGGGGGCGCCCAGGTAACTCTTGTTATTGATGCCCACGCCCTCGAAGGTCGTATATTGAGGGGCGTCCTGATTCTCCACCAGGTCGAAGGATCTCACCGGGCCCTCGGAAAGGTAGTTATAGCGGAAGATTCCCTCCACGCCGCGCCATTTGATGTTGGAGCCCGACGCGGTGCTGCGATAGTTATCGATCCTATTGCCTTGCATGAGCCCGTAAAAACTTTGGAAGTAGACTTGGTGGTAGGAATCGCTTCCCGCTTCTCCAGAGCCGTGAATATGGTTCCCGGTCACTGTCACAAGTTGCGTGACAAGCGACCACCAGTAAGTGGCAGAATTGTCGTCTGAAAAAAAGCCGTTCCCGCAGGTGTCCATGTCGTTGCCGCTTACATCCACATACGCGCCTGAGCGAACATTAACGCAGGCAGCTGCAGCGCTCCATGCCACCTGGGCGCCCCCGGCCGGAGGAGTGTAGCCATAGGTGTTGCCTGCATGGCGCAGATGTAGCCCGGTAATACTCACATAGCTCGGTCCCGCGGAACCGCATTGCCAATAGTTATAGGGAGTACCCGGCCCAGGCCACAAAGACATGATTCCGGCTCCCGCCGCCCCTCCTCCGTTTGAGATGTCGGACTGGCCCACGGCATTCTGGCCGTCGAGGATGGGAAGATTTCCATACGAGTCCGGCACGCCGCAAACGATAACCGGCTGGGTCGCCGTACCGCTGTTCTTGATCTGGAAGTACTCATGGTAGGTGGAAGGATTGGAGCCGGTGGTATCCGTATTCCAGATACGCATGATCGTTCCCGGGGTCCAGGAAGTGATCGCCGGAACCGAGGTGACGGTTGTGTACTCCTTGCCCGTGCCCACTTCATAATCTCCTCCTGTAAAAGCCGGGTCAGGATAGCACTCGTGGGGGCGAGTTTCGTTGGGCGTAGAAGTGGTGATGTAACTCGGCATCGCGTTCGGCGAAACATAGACGATCGCCGTCGCGCTCTGGGACGAGTTGCTGTTGCTGGTGTACTGCAAGGTATAGCGGCCAGTCACCGTGGCCACAAAATCCGCGTCGCGGAAACTCGTGTCGGCCAGAACGCCATTGCCATTGGACGGCTGCGAAACGATGCTCCACATTCCGGTCTCGTCGGTATCTCCAGATATCCACGATTGGAGCGTACTGTGCTGCCCCTGGTAAGCCTGCTGATAGGCCGGCGCCACCATCACGCTGGTCGTCTTGGCGCAGACGTTGAAGAGGAAGGTTGCCGTTTGAGATGGATTGTCAACCGACTGCGCCCGTACCTTCACCGTGGCCGTGGAGCTTACAACATACGACCCCATCGAGCCGGAGATCGAGCAGTTGCCCGCAGTGGAGCCGATATTGACCTGCACCGTTGCCAGTCCGCCGCTGACAGAAGACACACCGCTTCCGGCAGGCGTCGTGAATGTAGCGCTGGCTCCGCCCGTGGTCGAAAACACGCTCCAGTTGGCTGTGCATTGGCTGGTAGGCGCCGTGCATTGAACGCCTGCGATTGTAATGTTGACGTTGATCTGCCGGGTCGAGCCGGGCAGCACCACGAACGGATAAACAGACAGGTTCGGGGTGATGACTACCTGCGCCGGTGCAGCGGACGCGAGAAGAAAGAGGAGAACGAAGAGGTTAGCACAAAGCGCCCTCAGGGAAAGACATGCGCCAACATGGACGGACTGAGATTTAGAAGTGTGTGCCATGATGCTCCTCTTTTGGTCGAATTGGCCGACGTATAGACTGATTGTCCGCATAGCGAACAAGTCGTTCACATAACGCAAAGAACTTTGCTCTGATCAGGCAACAACAAGCGTGAGTCGAATTTCCTCATAGGCCATCTCTCCCAAAGCCTGGGCTGACAGCCTAACTCTAACCATTGACTAGCCTCGCGAACAGTGCCGCAACGCGCTCAGCTGAAGCGCCTTCCAGGCTTCGACGCAGATACCCGTCTTCTGAGGTATCGCTCCAATTCACTTTTTATTGGGCATTTCCCTCTTTTTAAGAGTTGGTGACCAAGTGGGTTGCGAGGACCAATTCCACTAGCCTGCGGTTCCGCGCTGGGATTTACGCTGCGCCGCTTTCGTCTCGCCTTGAGATGGCGTAACGTTAAATTGAACTGCAAAATAGTAGAATCAAAAGATCAATAAAGTCAATAACGACTAGATGTAAATATGAGCTTTCGATGAAAATGGAAGCTAAAGATAGTCCTTGCATTGGCTTGAGGGCTGGGGCCAGAATTGGTGCCTCGCGCAAACCCCAGGCAAGTTCGTATCTGCTTCTTGGCGAACCACCGCCGCCGGATCTTGCCTCAGCTCAGTGACGATCTGCGGTCTCACCGGATTTGGGAATATTCGCGGGTCTAACTATCAAATCATCTGCAAGCCGCGCAAGCCCGGAGTAGATCGCACCTCCATCCGCAGTTCCCCACGGTCCATCCTGTTGGACCATGAAGATGAGTATCCACCCTTTGGCCGCATTGATCTCCATCCAATTCTTGAACGCACCGCCGTGGCTAAATCCGGAATCTGAAACATGCCAGCCAAGGCCGTAATTCGTTCCACCCAAACCGCGATTTTGCAGTTTGGTCATCTCATGCAGCGCTTCAGAGGATATGTACTTCTTCCCATTGATCGTACCGCCATTCAATATCATTCGACAGAATTGTGAAACATCTTCAGCCGTCGAGAATAAGCCACCCCCGGGCACCGGAAAGCGATTTTGCCGATCATTGAGTGGATAGGTAAGCTGATCGATAGTTACCTCCTGGAGTTCTTTCATCTGCGGATTCAGTTTGTAGGTCTTCGCTAGGCGCTTCACCTGGTCGGCGGTAGGCCAGAATGTAGTGTCTTTCATCCCAAGCGGAGTGAACAACCTCTCCTGCATGAATTGCTCATAAGAGATTCCGCTGACCACCTCAATAATGCGCCCCGCGGTATTAATGCCTTCATTCGTGTAGGTATAATCCGTTCCCGGTTGATAGATCAGAGGCTCCGCCGCATAACTGCGCACAGCATCTTTCAATCGCAGCAGATCGAGCGCACCAGGCTGAGCCGGCGACTGAAACGGGAGACCACTCGTATGGCTCAAAATCTCCCGCACGAGAATGGGGTGATTCGCCGGTACCAGTTGTGGAGCTTTCTGCGAATCCTCTGTTCCCGAGGCCCCGTGCGCAGAATCTGCACGGGGCAGGCTGACCATTTGCCCTTTGAACTCCGGCAGGTACTTCTCTACAGGATCGTTCAGATTGATCTTGCCTTCATCCACGAGCATCATGAATGCCGTTGCGGTCATTGGCTTCGACGACGAAGCAATCCAGAACATGTCGTCTGTCGTCATCGGTGCTTTGGCCGCGATGTCACGCTCGCCGACAGCCTTCAGATAAACCACGCCAGTTCGTGTTGCAACAAGCGTAACGGCGCCAGCGATCGTGTGATTGTGCACCAGCGGTTGCAAATAGGATTCGATAGCGTCCGATTGCGTGGCTCCGCTGGAGACTCCTAGAGTTTGTGCATGGGTGACCAACGAAGTAGCGATGAGAAGCGCGGACGCTGCATAGGATCGATTCATCGAACATTCCTTCCATGCTTTTGAAAGTATGCAAAGTTATCTGTTGAGACATCGCCTTTTCTCTACCGAGTTAAGGTTGATCGACCGCTTGCCCCGCGTCGAGTGGGTTCTGAGGCTTTTCCCCACGAATAAAGGACAGGGCAAACGCTACCATCAGGGTGATTCCGGAGTAGGCGATGACCACCCCGCGGTCCGCATTGGAAACCGTGAAAAGCAGCAGCAGGGACAAGAGGCCAACGGCAGCGGTTGCGCGGCTGAGAAAGCGAAAGACACGCGTGGTCTGGTCCACGGTTTCGGCCAGTTCTCGATCCACGTCGATGGGAGTTGCCAGGCGCAGGAAGAGATGGTCGCGGCGTTGGGCCTGGGCGGTTTGCGGGCGGTCGAACCAGCAACTGGCAAGGAAGACGCCGATCGCGGCGGGGACGACAACAACGACGTTCATTACCAGGCCCCAGCCAAGCAGAAACGTACCGGCAGCGCCGATCGTCAGACCGGTGGCGAACGAGGCCATCCCCGACCAATGGGGTGTCTTCTTGATCACCAAACCAAGCATGGCCGGCGGTCCATAGGCAAGCGAAAGGATTGTGTTAAACGTGACCATGACAGAAAAGATACTTTTGCCGGATATGGCCAGGAGCACTGCTAGGATGGTTACCGATACCGCTACACCGGCAGTGGCCAACCTGCCAACACGCAGCATGGTCCGATCGCTGGCATGGGGCGCAAAGAGCGGCTGATACACGTCCTTGGCCAGGATGCCGGCGTGCATATTGAACATTCCCGAAAGATTGGCCATCGCCGAACTGAACATGGCCGCAAGCATGATCCCGATCAGTCCGTTGGGTAGCAGGGTAAGGCTGGCGGCAGCAAAAGCGGCTTCGTGTGGATTGGCAAAGCGTGGCAGCACCTTGCCCAGATCGGGGTAGAGAACGCGCATGGTCATGGGCGGAATGAACCAGAGGAACGCTCCCACGATAAAGAAGAAGAAGCAGAGCACGGCCACCTTTCTGGCGGAGCGCTCGGTATCTACGCTGAAGTAGCGCTGTGCCATGACACCCGTGTTGTAGCCGACGCAGCTCATCAGCATCCAACTGGCTACGTAGGTCCAACTGTACTGTCCCTGCAGGTGGAAGGAAACCATTTGCGGAGGAAGTGCGTGGTAGAGGTTGCCGAGCCCGCCGACGCGCAAGAGCGCCGCGCCCACCAGCACCAGACAGAAGGGCATAAGGATGACGGCCTGCAGAAAGTCCGCCACTACCACGGCCCACAACCCACCCAACATGCAGTAGAGGAAGACCAGTCCTCCCGAGGCCAGGATGGTCCCAACGATGGAAAAGCCGAAGGTTGAAGCAACCATCAAGCCCAGCCCGTAGAGAATGCTTGCCCCCATGAAGATCTGAAAGAAGATGCTGGCTACGGAGAAGGTCTGGCGGGTGGTCTCGTCGAAGCGTTCCACCAGGTAAGCCATGGGGGTGGAAATGCGAGTTCGGCGCCAACGCTGGGCGAAGACGAAATAGCCGAGCAGGAAGGCCAGCGCATTGCCCACGTAAAGCAGAACTATGACGATGCCATCGCGATAGGCAATGCCGGCCGCACCCGTGAAGGTCCAGGCGCTGAATCCGCTCATGAAGCAGCTCAGAGCGGCCACCAGCCAGGGAATGCGGTTGCCCCCTTTGAAGTAATCCGACGCACCCTTGTTGAAGCGCATGAAGACAAATCCGATGCTCACCATGGCCAGCATGTAGAGGACGACAATGACGAGATCCAGCAGATTTGCGGTCTTCAAGGCTGCAACTCCGTCTGGAACTGGCTGAGAGGTCCCGAGTACTGCTGGTGTACGGCAGTGGCAAGGCGCAGGGAGTGACGCGCATCCTGTAAGCAGCAGTTGGGCAGATTGCCACTTTGGACAGCATCCAAAAAGAGATTGTGCTCGCCAAGAAAGCCGCCGGCCACGAGATCATCGGTGCTGACATCCGTGACGGCGACTGTGTTGTCCTGGTAGCGCCATTCTCCATGCGCGCAGAAGGAAGATGAATATGGATCGTTCAGGGCGACCTCCATCATCCGGCGGCCGGCATGGACCAGATAGGTTTCGCGGAGCAGTCCGCAGTCCACCAGGATGGCCAGGTCAGCGACCACGCCGGAGTGGAAATGGAGCCGCACGAGGTAGTCGCGGGCCTCGGTGCCGGGGTAGGGCCGGCAGCGCGTTTCCACTTCGCGGACGTCGCCTCCCAGAAAGCGGAGGCAATCCAGCGGATGAATGGCTGTACCCACTCCAAACTCCGGTTCCAGGCGCCGGTTGCGAAGCATCTCGACGCGTATATAACGGATGGGTCCGTTCTCTTCCGCCCAATGCTTCAAGCGCAGCAGCCCAGGCATGGCGCGGCGGTTGAAGGCAACATAGTTCATGGTCTTATACTGCTGTGCCAGTTCGGCAAGCAACTCGGCTTGCGCCACCGTTACGCCGGGAGGTTTCTCGGTAAAGATAGGGATGCCCATGGGCAGAAGCTTCGCAACCACCTCGGCAGTCGCCGTGGGCTGCACCGTGCAATAGATGAGCTCCGGTTTACGTTCATCCACCATGCGGAGGAAATCGCTGTAAACATGCGCATAACCGAATCTGCGAGCGAACTCGCCGGCGCGATCTTGGTTCAGGTCGCAGATGGCCTCGAGTGAGACGCGTGGGGCCTCTCCTGTTGCCAGCCTATTCAAGGCCGGCGCATGGAACCGCTCACTGAATTCTCCTGCGCCGATGTGAACGGCGCGTAAGGGTAAAGACATCTTCAAGCCTCCATTGCCGCGCGCATCCACTTTATGAAGTGCGGTAAGGCGATTTCAGGATCGGGAATCTGCGGGTGCCAGCGCTTCTCCCATTCGAAGGAAACAAATCGCTGGTAGTCATTTTCGCGAAGCAGGGCAACCAGTTCGCGCGCGGGAAAATCTCCTTCGCCCAGGAGCACCGGCTCCCAGGGCTGGTCTGCCGGAGCGCCGTCGATCCGGCGGGCATCCTTGATATGCACGTGACGCACGGCGCCTGCGAGCAAACGCCAGCCTTCGTCCAGTTCCTCGGCAAACTCCGAGTAAGCGTTCAACGAATCCCAAATTACGCCGCAGTTCGTACAATCGGCCGCGCGCAAAACGCTCATGGCTGCCGCCGCGGGAGCGAAGTTGCCATGACTCTCAAGCCAGATCTCAACGCCCGCGGGCAGAGCAAATTCCGCAAGCTGATGAATGCCCTCGGCGACCCAGGCAGCCGTCGATGGCAGATCGGCTCCGGGCTGTACGCGGTCTCCAAAGACGCGAATGCCTGGCGCTTTGAGCGCAGCAGCCAGTCCCACCATTGACCGGCCCATCTCCAGCGACTGCCGGCGTTGGGCTGCATCCGGGGAGTCGAACAAGCAACTTGTATCCACGCAGGGAATGACCAGCCCCGTTGACGCAAGCCGATCACAATGTTCCTTGAGTCCGGCTCCTTGAAACGCAGGTAGCTCCCATAAGCGATCGCTATTTTCAATAAAGCGAAGCTCGATGCCGTCGTAGCCAAGAGTGTGCGCCTGCTCGATTGCGGTCTGAAAGCTCCATGAAGGGCAGGCGAGAGTTGAGAAACTGATCTTCATCGTCATGTCATCCTGTCGAGCATATCTACTGTGACGCGATTCTTTACCGGTTGTCCGGAGAAGAATCGCTCCATGTCGGAAAGAAGTTCGGACGCCATCTCATGCCGCACCGAAGGAGAGTCGGACCCTACATGCGGGGTAAGAATCGCGCCCTGGGCGCGCCGCAGCGGATGGCGTACGGGCAGCGGTTCCAGCGGATCCGTCACATCCAGAGCGCAACGCAAGCGGCCGCCTAGAACCATCTTGGTGAGGGCATCCAGGTCAATAATCCCTCCGCGAGCAATGTTAATGACGGCAGCTCCCTTCGGCAGCATTCCTAAGCGCTTGCGGTTAAGCATGTGGCCGGTTTCTCCAGTAAGGCCGGCGGCGATTAAGAGATAGCGCGAAGCCGATAGAACCTCCTCCAAGGGCGTGAAGCGGACTGATAGTGGGGCCGTGCCCGGGTCGACGTAAGGATCATGTACCAGCAGCCGAGTACCGAATGGAGCCAAAAATTCAGCAATGGCCCGTCCGATCCGGCCAAAGCCAATCATCCCCACTTCGCCGCCAAGGATGGTGTGCTCGCCGCCGCCCGTCAAATGCAGTTCCTGATAGATGACATTCGACGGGCGCCGCAATAGTTCGCGATAGCGGTCCACATCGTGCGCCAGATAGAGCAGAAAGGTGACAGCCAACTCGGCCACGCCGCGCGCCATGGGCTCCGCCGCGTTGACGATCACCAGATGCTCGAACAGCGGGCGGGCGAATCGCTCTTTGACGCTGCCACCGCAATGAGCAACCATGCGCAACCCCGGCGCCCACGTAAGAACGTCTTCATCGAAGTACGAGGGACTGTCCCATGTGGTAATCAGCAGCTCGGCCTTGCTCAAAGCCTTGCGCATCTCGTGGGTGATTGTTCGAGCGGGATTGCGCTCCCAACGCGTGACCGCGGACAGGCGGCGTGCAAGTGTGGGATCGAAGAAAGATTCGAATAGCCGTTTATTCGAAGCCACGAGAGTAAACGGTTTGGCGGAATCCAAGGCTCTGGTGCTCACCGATTCACCTCGCTGCGTATGATGCCGTCCTCATCATGAAACTGGGGCCACGCAACGCTTTCGCCCCGGCTGCATTGCCTTCCCGAGAAGGTCGGCGGAATTCGTCGCGCGCTCCGCGTGAGCCCTTGAAAGTCGCAGCCGACGCCCATCCTACCAATGCATGACGCTCTGCCGGGCAAAACTGTGGCCAATCCAGGTCTAGGATGCGCGAGAGAAGTTATCTCACTTACTCGACGCGTGGTGGGTCGATCTGTAACATCGATCTGTTGCCGGGCACCCGCATTTCTGCGTGCCTGGCAACAGAAAGAGTTCTTCGCGCTTCTCTCAAATCGTCAAATAACTAGAACGTAATTCGAGCTATCAGACGGATTTGCCGGTTGCCAGTGATTCCTTCCTGCCCGTAGCTGACGTTCTTCAGGCCGAAGGCGGGATTATATTGAATTGCGCTTGAGCTTCCGCCATTGATACCGGGGCCAATAGAAGTGAAGGGTTGGAGCGCCGGCTGTGAAGGCCCTCCCGGTGACCCAACCCCAGGAGCGAGATTAGTTCCATTGGAAACGCCGTCGACACTGGCAGGCGTCAGATTATAGAGGGTTCCCACGTTCGCAAATGTATCAAGCGTAGGAACGCCTCCTATGTCCCCACTGGGCGATAGCAGTGCATGGTTGAAGACGTTGTCGAAGTCCGCGCCTATTTTTACAGAAACGCGTTCATTGATGTGAAAGGCCTTGTGAAGTCCCAGGTTCACGCCCCAGGTTGACGGACCGGTAAGAGCGCCACGCCGGGCTACAGCTGGATTAGTCCAGTAAGTGGAGCCTAGATCCGGAGGTTGGAAGGCAGCGGTTGCTGTGGGGTTTCCAAAACCATCGGTTGGTTCTGCCGCGAACTGATGTAATTTGTTCTGCCCAGCATATGGGTTGTTGACGATATTGGCACGGTATTGTGGCCCTCCATCCCCAACAGCGTCCTCGGCTCCTGAAGCAATGTTACCCGCCAGGGTAGGATCGCAGTCTCCGCAGTACCAGTTAGGTGTAAACCCAATACCCGACTTTGCGAACATATTAGTTGTGGCCTGCCATCCGCCTATCATGGCATCGGTGAGTTTGTTTGCGGCGGCGGCATAGTGCTGTCCGTGACCAAAGGGAAGGTCATAGACGGCGTAGGCGACGACCCGGTGCGTGGATACGTAGTAGTCCCGCGTATAGTCGTACCTTGTATTAAACGGGTTATAGTTCCCTGTGCCAATACTGCCTCCACCAGCGTCCCCGGCCGACGTTTTCTGATCCAGATAGGTATAGGAGGTGCTGAAGGTCAGTGATTTAGCCTTGCGCTCGGCCTGGACTTGCAATGAATTGGTCATGCTCTTGCCGTGATTTCCGACGCCGGTGACAAAATCTCCAAGCATGGGAAATGTAATGCGAGCGTCGTCTGCGTAGGAATATGCGCAGCTTCCACTAGCATTGTATGGATCGCAAGCGGTGTAAAGATCTGACGAGGGTAACGGCACCAGGCCGTTGTAGTTATCATCTCCTTGTGTGGTGCCGAAGGGGTTATCGCTGGCGTTGATCATGTCCAAATCGTTGCCCATGATCATGCCTTTTTGGGCCGAGCCGATATACGAAACCCGAACCGTTGTCTGCCACGCCAACTGCTGCTCAAAGGTGGCATTCCACTGCATCAGGCGAGGATTCTTGACACCGACCGCAACCCAGTTGGCGGTGGGAAAGTTGTTGAACTGATTTAGCTTGCCGCCGGTGACGGGGGTGGTGCCCGATGTATCGGTGCTGCTGGTTGGCCAGGGATCGATTCGGTAGCCGGCTTGATTCTTGTAGGTGGCTTGGATGTTGAATGTGTTGGTAGAGAGGGTATCGCGAATTTGATGCGCCGACGAGGTCGGATAGAAAACGCCGACTCCGCCGCGAAAAACCTGTTTGTCACCGATGTGATATGCCCATCCGAAACGCGGGCCATAATCGAACCTGTCTGGCCTGACCAGGCCGCGGCCGACTCCAAGACCGGATTGCGACGCAAGCACATAGCCAATACCAGTAGGAGGAAGGCTGAGTTCCGTGGGTTGGAGGTAATTCAGCGTCTTAGCCGACGCAAGGACATAGCGACCTACCTGACCGGTGCTCGCATTCCTGTAGTAGGGATCGAAGTTGGCCATGATGTCGTTTTTATCGACATACGGGGTGTACAGGTCATAGCGCATGCCCAGGTTCAAGGTGAGTCGCGTGTTTACCCGGAAATCATCCTGCGCGTAATAGGCGGTCTCCCAGTTGGAAACATCCATCGCGGGACGGGGTTCAGGGACGTACGCGGCCTTGTAGGGCGCATTCCCGAGCAGGAAGTTGGTGTACCCGGTTAGATTGGTGCCGTTGTATTCCAATGTGCTCTGCGGAGTGCCGCGCAACGACGCAAAGCCATCCACCGCCTCGTTGCGGACAAAGTCCGCGCCGAACTTCAACGCGTGACGGCCCTTCTGCCAACTGACTGTATCTCCAAAGGTCAGCAAGTGTTGAGTGAGATCGCGATCGGAAATCCGGGCGCCATCGCCCATTGTCGCGGGGCAGACGCCGCTGAGGCAGAATTCGATGACGGGATTTCCGTACAACCCCATCGATCCCGACCCAATGATAGCGCCATAGGCCGCGATATCGGTGGGCGACATACCAATACTCGATAGGAAGCTACTGACGGTCGTGTTGTCCTTGTAGGACAAATTCTGGTTGTTGTAGCCTCCGCGCGCTTCATTGACCAGGTGCGGAGTAAAGACGTGGGTATAGGAGGATGAAAGCACAGAATTGCTGCGGACAAAATGATTGAGGCCGAGGCCCGTGTAAGGAAAGGAGACCGGGGACGTGGCATCGTTTTCAGCAGAACCGTGGTAGACCGCGTAGATACGGTTCGAATCGTTAAAGTCGTGATCGATGCGCAGGTCACCCATATGTGTGATGTCAGATCCCGGCAATGTCGTGGAATAGGCATTAAGGAGGCCGGTCGCAGCATTGATCTGGTTTCCTCCAGGGCCTACGCCGTTGTCGGGAATATTGCTTGGAAAGTAAAGGCTGACTAACTTCGAAGTAAGGGCATTCTGCGCGGCCGAGGGAACGCCCGTGACCACTGTAGTCCCGTTGCATGTCCCTGTCGTCACCCCCGCTGGGGTTACGTTGCCCGGCGTGTCGGCCACGATCGAAGCCAGTGTCGGATCGTTGCAGAGATTGACCTCGGAAAAGTCACCGGCCTGCACCTTGGGCGACATTACGCCAGTATTGTTCGTCTCTGGAATGGGAGCGGCTGAATCCCAGAACTCATAGGCCATGAAGAAAAAGGTCTTTTTCAGCTTGGGAATCGGTCCGCCCCATGATCCGCCGACTTGAGTGAAGTTGGAATGCGCTTTCGCAACCCCCGAACCAGACATTGGCGCGGCTGCCAGGCCTGAGTTCACGTCGTTGTAAAAGACAGAGCCGTGATTTTGAACTCCGCCGCTCTTGGTATTGACGCGAACATTGAGGATGCCTGCGTACTCCGCGCTGAAATTATTCGAGAGGACGTTCAGCTCGCCCACCGACTCCAGCGATGGCTGGCTTTTAGTCTGCTGATCAAAGACGCCGCCGCTATTGCGCTGGCCATCAAGCGAAAAGCTGAAGCCATAGCTCTGGCCACCCACGGGCTTGAATGTGGAAAGGTTCAAGGGCGGTGCGCCGCTACCGGCACCCTGCGTGACGCTGGGGTCGATGTACAGAAACTGATTGATGTCGCGGCTGTCACGCGGCAGTTCAATCACCGCCGTGGGGTTGAGAGTTTGGCTCAGGGTGGAATTGTCCATATTGATTCCCACGGCTTCTGATGTGACCTGAACGCTGACGGTCTCCGTCGCCAAGTGAAGCACGGCGTTCTGCTGCGAAACGTCAGAACCGTTCAGAACAATGCCATTGATGACGCTGGTTTCGAATCCTGGGGCTGCAAACGCGGCCTTGTACTGTCCAGGAATCAGATTGGGCGCGTCATAGTCACCGCTTGCATCTGTATTGAACGAGTAAACCCTGAGGTTGCTCAAATTGGTGATCGTGACCTGGGCGTTGGGAATGAGCGCGCCGCTGGAATCTGCGACGACTCCGCGGATTGTGCCGAGATCTGAACCTTGCGCGAACAGATTCGGAGTGTAGATTGTGACGCACATCGCAAGAAAAACAAAGAACGATCGTATCTCTCGTATCTTCATTCGCGCCCTCTCTTGATGGAGTCCAAGTCCTCATGGAGTCCATGCACAGATTATAGAAGGGAAATAATACACTAAACGAAGGAAAAGCAAATAAAAATCTTGAAATAATAACATCGGTGCAACTGAGCGAAGAATAAAGAGTTGCGGAAGGGGGCCACCCAATTCTCCGAGCCTCCCGCTACCCTTTTCGGCTGAAAATCTGCCGTGGGAGTATTGCGCAGGCACGACAAATTCTGTAGGAATTCCGGCAGAATCGGGATGTTTGAGATCGAATTCACAGTTCTGCAGCTGTTGCTCCAAACTGTGGCGCCAGGCAAACGTCTTCCATTCTGCTTCGATTGTGGAATTCTGTTGACCCGAGCCCATGGAAGTAATAGAACGATTATCAACGCAATGATTCAAACCATCAAAGCCCGCATGAGAAAAGAGATGAAAGCTTTCGCAAGATGCGCAATCGCACTCTGCATGGTGAGCCAACCGCTCTGGGCGGGCGAATTCCAGGTAGTTGGCCCAGGCGGCGGCGGCGCGATGTTCCACGCCACCATCAACCCACACGATGCCAACGAGGTGCTTGTGGCCTGCGACATGACTGGGTCCTATATCAGCCATGATGGAGGCCATTCCTGGCGTATCTTCAACCTGCGCGGCGCCGTTCAGTTCTTTGCCTTCGATCCACTGCGGCCGCACGTGATCTACGCAGCAACCCGAGCCTTGTGGCGCAGTACCGACGATGGCGAAAGCTGGAATCTCGTCTGGCCGAAGCCGTCGATGGTGGACGGAGTTCAGATGAATTCCGACCATGCCAGCGAGGTCATACTCTCCAATTCCAATCCTCTCGGAGAGATCGTAGCCCTGGCCATCGACCCTGCCGATCCGCGCATCTTGACCGCGGTTGCGGTCAAGGATGGCGTGGCGGCAATCCATATTTCGAAGAATGACGGCAGCGACTGGGAGAAGATGACGACCCTATCGGCCCCTCCGCAACCGATGCGGTACGATTCGCCTTCGGCCTCAATCTGGATTGATCCACACTCCCCCGTGAAGGACCGCGATCTCTACGTTGCGGAAAAGAAGAGCATCACAATACGGCAGCACGGCAAGTGGCAGAGCTGGCCTGCGCCGGCGGGCGTTGCTTTCGCTGATGTCAGCGCAGGCTTCTCTTCTCCGCATGGCGTCCAGTTGTATGCTGCTTCCGGGGAGGGTGCCTATGTGTCGAACGATGGCGGCGCAACGTGGGCTGCTTCTTCGTTGCCAGGTAAAGGCGCGCAGGTTCGCGCCATCGCTACCAGCCTGGAGCACCCTGAGTGTGCATACGCTTCTTATAGTCATCTTCGACTCGACGGGAGATCGTGGATGGGAGTAGCGCGCACCCGGGATGCCGGCATTCACTGGACTCTGGTCTGGCAGGAAGAAACGAAAGTCGCGCCCAATCTTCATGACGCATGGATAGCCGAGCAGTTTGGCCCCGACTGGGGCGAGAATCCCCTCGATCTGGGCGTGGCTCCCCAGGATCCAAACCTCGTCTACGGTACAGACTTTGGCCGAACCATGAAGACCACGGACGGCGGAGCGAGCTGGCACGCAGTCTATTCCAGCAAGGCGCCCGGAGCAGGCTGGACAAGTACCGGCTTGGACGTGACCAGCACTTACGGCTATCTGTTCGACCCATTCGACGCGCATCGGCGTTTTATTCCCGCGACCGACATCGGGCTGTTTCGCAGCGAGGACGAGGGCCGCTCCTGGACGAGATCGGTCTCTGGTGTTCCAGAGGCATGGTCCAACACGACATATTGGGTAACCTTCGATCCGCAAATCCCCGGCAAGATGTGGGGCGCGATGAGTGGAACCCATGACCTTCCCCGGCCAAAGATGTGGCGTACGACCGCCATGACAACATTTCGGGGTGGGGTCTGCCTGAGCCTGGATGGCGGCCGGACCTGGAAGCCTTCGAACCAGGGGATGCCGGAGACTGCTCCGACCCACATTCTGCTCGATCCTTCGAGTCCGAAGGGAAAAAGAACTCTTTGGGTCACCGCCATGGGGCGCGGCGTCTACAAGAGCTCGGACGACGGAGCAACGTGGACGCTGAAGAACAATGGCATCGCTCAGCATGAGCCGCTGGCCTGGCGATTGGCCCGCTCCGGCGACGGAACGCTGTACGTAGTGGTGGCCAGGCGCAGCGAAGACGGAAGCATAGGAACGAGCGGCGACGGAGCGGTCTACAAGTCCACCGACGGCGCAGAGTCCTGGCACGCGGTAAACCTACCTGCAGGAACCAACGGACCGAACGGCCTGGCGATCGATCCTGGCGATCCCCAGCGTCTGTACCTCGCTGCATGGGCTCGGGCGATCGGGATGGACGGCACAGGTGGCGGAATTTATCTTTCTCCGGATGGAGGCCGCACCTGGAAGAACGTCCTGGATCACGATCAGCACATCTACGACATCTCCATCGACCCGCGGGATGCAAACCTGCTCTATGCCGCGGGCTTTCAGTCCTCTGCATGGCGCTCGAATGACCGTGGCGAACACTGGACGCGCATACCAGGCTTCAACTTCAAGTGGGGTCAGCGCGTCATGCCCGACCCCATGGACCCGAAGATGATCTACATCAGCACCTTTGGCGGAGGCGTATGGCGCGGTCCATCGGCCGGCGCCACCGGCCATGCGGACATCGCCACTCCCGTAATGCAACCCGGCCATTGATGGCTCCCTGAAGGACGATGCAATGAACCGTCGAGACTTATTGAAGACCGCTGCTTTGCTGCCGGTACTCCCCGGTCTCCAAGTCATAGCCGAAGATCCAAAGCACCTTTGGCAGGGTTACAACTTCGGTCCTCTCTTCCCGGCGAAGGGCCGGCTTAACCAAGGCCCATTCGATATTGACCAGGATGAAGGCTGGCAAACCATTTTGTACACCACGCCTTCGGAAAAGCCGCTCCGCAACCCGGGCCTCGGACTGCTTGGCTATACCTGGGAGGAGAGCGGTCCGTCGATCGCGGTGCGCGAAGGGCGGCAGACGCTGGAGGATCATGTCGAAAAAATGGCCAGCCTTCCTTTTGTCGACGTGCTGTATATTCGTTGCGACTGGCGCAACGTGCAGAAGCAGGCAGGCCGGCTCGACCTTGATCCTGTATGGAAGTTGACGCTGGCAGCCGCCAAACGTCACGGGCTGCGTGTCGCCTTTCGCATCCAGAGCTCCAACTCGGCATTTCAGCCGAAACAACTTGCGCTGCCTGAATTCCTGCGCTCGCGGGTGCCCATGGTCTCCATCGGTTCCATGGGCCAGTTTGGCGACAGCGATGCCTCTGTCTCGGGCCAAACAAAAGGAAACTGGATTGAGCCCCGCTATGATCATCCGGAGTACCAGAAGGCGCTCGCTGAATTGAACCATTTACTCGCCGACCGTTTCGATGGCAATCCACTGATCGAATTCGTTGACATAATGCATGTGGGATTTTGGGGCGAAGGACACTTCTGCGGTTATCCCGGCCCCTTCCCGGATTTTGAAACTGCGCAACGAACGCTCAACCAAATGGTGCGCATGCAATTGGATGCCTGGAAGAAGACGCCGCTGGCCATGAATACCCAGCCGGACATCAGCAACACCGGCAACCGCGAAGCACTTGAAATCGCGGTACGAGGAGGCGCCTGGGTTCGCTCTGACAGCATCGTTGTTGAAGAGCCGATTCAAATCGAAGAGCTTGCCAATCGCCCTCCCTGGCTGGCGTCGATTCTCGAAGATGGATACTTCCGCAAGTACGATGCCTCGACTCTCGCCGTCGATGCAGCCGGGGTCAATGAGTTGGAAAACTATATGCTTCATGTCCTCGATCTCAAAGCGAACTACTGGTCGCTGTGGACCGAGTCAGAGAACCTGGCCAGCTACAACCAGCGTTACCCGCGCGGGTTTGATCGGCTGCGCGCCAACATGGGCTACAGGTTGAGGCCCTCCTGGGTCTGGCAACGAAAGCGCTTCGGGACTTCGGAACTCGTCATTGCGATCTCCAACCGCGGAGTCGCCGGCGTTCCCGGCGTGCTTTGGCTCACGGCAAAGAGTCCCGACGGAAGCATCAAGCTGCGCGGCTCATTCGATCCAGGACACCCTTATGGCGGTGCGCTGCGCATGGGATCCTTCCTCTTGCCCAAGAATTATGTTGGAACCATCGACCTTCTGGCGGAGATCGAGCTGCGGCCCGATGTGCACAAGCCCGTTGCATGGGCCTGCGAACAGCCTCGCAATCCGGACGGCTCTCTCTCTGTGCAAATCCGACCCATGAACGACCCGAAATGGCGCAAGGCGATTTGAGTTCTCCGCCTGCACTGTGGTTTCGTCTTGCCGCGATCGTTTGATCTGAGCGCGGTTCTCAAGGAGGAGAGCGAAATGAATCGTCGTCAAGTGTTGTACGGAACAGGCATGGGACTAGCGGCCACCATTGCGGCGCAAGCGGGAATCAAGGCGCCCACAAGCAACCAAGAGCAAACCAAGCCTGGGGCGCTCAAGCTTGCCGACTATCAGCCCACTAGTATGCTGCACGCGCGTGAGACCCGTGTCGAACGTGCACGCTACCCGCTAATCGACATACACACCCACATCACAGAGTCAAGCAAGTGTGTCAACGGCGTTTGCCTGGCCGGCGAACGCAATTTCTATGCCCCTCCGGAGGAAGTGATCCCGGTAATGGATCGCAAGAATATACGCGCCATGGTCAATCTGACCGGAGGCTTCGGCGCTGGTCTGGCCAAAACCATCGAGACGTACGATAGGAGCTTTCGCGATCGTTTCTACACATTCACAGAGCCGTCCTACGCGCGTTTCCTGGAGCCGGGTTATCCGCAGATACAGGCTCAGGCAATCGAGCAGGCGCACCGGGACGGGGCTCGCGGGCTCAAGATTCTCAAGACGCTTGGCCTCTACCTTCGAGAGAACATTACCACTGGAGCGCTGGTAAAAATTGACGATCCCAGATTCGATCCCATGTGGGAGGCCTGCGGACAGTTGAATATTCCAGTCGCGATTCACATCTCCGATCCGGTCGCGTTCTTCACGCCCACGGACCGCTTTAACGAGCGCTATGAAGAGCTCAACAATCATCCTGACTGGTCTTTCGCCGGACCAGGCTTTCCCACGAACGCTGAGTTGCTGGAGGCGAGAAACAGGATGATTGCGCGTCATCCCAACACGCGGTTCATTGCGCTGCATGTGGGCAACTTCGCGGAAAATCTGGAGAACGTCGGCCAGGCCATGGACCGGCTGCCCAATATGAACGTCGACATCGCTGCGCGGATTGGCGAGTTGGGGCGGCAGCCCCGCGCGGCGCGCGCCTTCTTCGAGAAATATCAAGACAGGATTCTGTTCGGGACCGATGCTGTGCCGCACGTCCGTAATTTTCCGCAACAGCTATTCGGCGACGAACTCTATGAGATCTATTTTCGATTTCTGGAAACGGATGACGAGTACTTTGACTATGCTCCCGCCAAAGTGCCACCGCAGGGCCGTTGGCGCATCTCCGGGATCGACTTGCCGGACGCGATTCTGCGCAAGGTCTACTATGAAAATGCCGTCCGCGAGTTGCGACTCCCCCTAGAGGAGAAGGGTGCTGGATAAACGTGTCGAAGCAACTTCACAACCGTATCGGGGCCGCGAGACACATAGCCTGGGCCCTGGCAGGCGCGCTTTATCGAGGACATCGCCGTGAAAAGTGCCTTCGCTTCATGCTTGCTTCTTCTGTGCAGCGCCATCCATGCAAATGCGATCGACCGCGGAACTTTCCAGAGTGCTTTTGCAGATCGGGATGTTGCGCTCGACACGAATCCTCAATCTACATTCTGGCAAGGGGCTCCTTCGGTTTTTGCGGAAGTCGACAGCCAGGGCCGCATGCTTCCTTCACATCGAACGCAAGTTAGCTCCCGATGGACAAAGAGCAATCTCTATGTGCTTTTTGTATGCCCTTACGAGGAACTATTTCTGAAGCCTTCGCCGAATGTTGCGGAAGAGACCTTTGGGCTTTGGAACTGGGATGTTGCCGAGCTGTTCATCGGCTCTGACTTTCACAACATTCGGCGATACAATGAGTTCGAAGTTTCACCGCAACAAGAGTGGACCGACCTTGATATCAATCTCGATCTTCCAGATCACACAGCCGGATGGACATGGAACTCCGGGTTTCAGGTCGCGGCGCGCATCGATTCCAAGGCGAAGATATGGTACGGCGCGATGCGAATCCCCTTCGCTTCCCTGGATGCGCGCCCTCCCGTCGCAGGCAGAATATTTCGCGCGAATCTGTTTCGTTCGCAGGGTCCGCCTGAACAGAGGAAGTCGATTGCCTGGAAAGCTCCAATGAGCGACACCTTTCATGTCCCCGAGAAATTTGGGCGGCTCACGCTGGTAAAGCATAAGTAGGAGCAAAGCGTTAGCGACCTGGCGTTGATGGCGTGGTCAACTGCAAATCGAAATGGTGAGGGACAGGATGGGCATCGGCGCGCTGACGCTCGACTCCCTTCAGGTATGCATCGGCCAACGCCTGAGCGGTGGATGACTCGTCAATAGTTGTTGAGCTGCTGACGATTTCAAAACGCGCCGATTCCAGGTCATTTACCTTTTCGGTATCGAATGCGACCAGCCGGGCCTGTTCGAGCATTGGGGTTTCCATGGTGGCCAGGTTGATTCCCTCCGCAAGTTGTCCAGCCAGGAAACTGCCGATCTTGCGACCGTCGATGAACAGCTCGTAGGTCCCAGCCGGAAGATCGAACACTTGCAGCGTTTCCTGGTCAAGCGCCGCGATCAGGTCAGAATGCATGGCCACCAGCGCAAGCACAGGATCGACCTCCGGCGGCGGGAGTGGGAGAGGCAGCGCTTTGTCGGCTTGTTCCCAGCTTATTCTGCTTGGGAGTCTTCCTTTGCTTCGCATCAAGCCGGCAACGTCAGTATTAGCCGCGTTGAAACTCAAATTTGCGCCGGCATGGATGGCGACGGAAGTAACCAGCGGCGAGGCCTTCCAGCTCTTGAGCAGGCTCTCCGCCATGATCCAGTGTCCGCCCTGCTGCGGATGGACGCGGTCGGGAATGATCTGCCGCGCCAGAGAAGGAGATTCTGTCTTGATTGTTCTCAGTACGGTGGTGAGGGGCGTGTTGAAGTCGGCTGTCTGTGTGCCGAGTTCACCTGCAAGCTGGATGACAAACGCGCTGTATTTCAGCAAGACGCTGTTGGATCCGCCCGAAAAGCGAGGTTCGCGGGTCACATCGTCATAGGGCGAGGGCTGAATGAGCGTGATGCGCACCCGCGGATTGTTCTTCTGCATCGCCTCGACGATGTGCCGATATCCCCTGGCATAAGTAGAGAAAATGCCCGGATCATCGGGCCGGTAGTAAGAGTCGTTCATCCCCAGTAGTATCGTGATGACGTCTGGATGCCATGCGAAGACATCGCGATTCAAGCGCAGGTCAATGGGTCCGTTCTGTCCGCCGCTGACCTTGTCGGCACTCACGCCCGCATTGTGAAAGCTCACCTTCCAGGCGGGATAGTGGGTAAGAACGTACTCTTCCACATCCTCCGTGTATTCGCGTTGTTCCGTAATACTGTCGCCGTAGAATGTGACCCGGTCTCCATCGTGCAGAGCAAAACTAGCTGCTGTGATCTGGGCATGGACGGCGCCGCACAGAGTGCAGATGCCAAGCAACAGAAAAGCACTGGCGGATAGAATTTTCGGACTCATAAATCCCTCTGACCCGGTATGGTTGACAGTGCGCTTCGGCGCCGGGCGACTTTGATGCAGGTTTGACCATCGCAGCAATATGATTCATGCCAGATGCAGAACTACTTGACGCCAGCAAACTCAGCCAGTGCCTCCCGTGCTAAATGGTGAGACATTTGTGCGTCTGGATGAAGCAAAGAGCTTTGCAAGGATTCCTTCGCAGCTTCCTTTCGATTGAGCGCTGCCTGCAACATGCCGATGTTATAGAGCCACGATCCGGAGCGGGAACTGGTCTCGAGGCGGCTTTCCGCCTCGGCCAACGACTTCGCGATCTGTTGATCCGCTTTCCCTGCGTCGTATGTACCCAGAGATTTCTCTGCCTTGATAGCCCACGAAAGATTCGCGGAATCGACACTGGCAGCAGCCATCTGCAACAGATCCTGGGACTCCTTCGCGTGCCCGCAAATTCGGGCAATTCCAGCCAGCTTGACGTACTCTCGCGCCGATCTGACTTCCAGGCCCAGCCCGTGCTGTTTGCCGGCCAGGAAATCGCTGGCCAGTGTGCAGTTGTTTTCCTTGGCCCACGTCTCAGCTTGCATTAGCTCGATCTCTAAGACCACTTGTTGCGACGTGATTCCTCCCTCTTCGCTGGGAAAGAACCGATCCTTGAACAACGCCAGCGACTCCACATATTGCCCGGCCTCGGCGCGCGTCAACGCTAGTTGATAGACAAGGTCTGCCGGCATCTTCGATTTCGGATCGTCGGCTAAAGGGTATTGCGAGAGAATGGCTGCGCGTTCGCCGGCCGATGCTCCTGTCAAGCTCATCGCTTCATCGAGACCTACGTATACCTCGGAATTTTCCGGATCGTTTTTCATGCCCTCCCGAAAATACTCCAACGCGCGCTGTGGATCGCCTTTCACCTTCAGCAACGCATTACCCAGATCGACATCAAGCACCCGCATGTGCGGAGCAAGGCGCTTTGCTTCCGCCCAGTGGGCCATGCCTTCGTCGTTTAATCCTTTAGAGAAGATCAGCGTGCCCAGCAGGTAATGAGCAGTTGCATCCTTTTCGTTCATCGCGAGTGCGGCCTGCAAAACAACCCTGTCAGTCTCCGACGATGGAAAGACGAGACTCGGGGAAAGCTCCGATGCTTGCTGCCAGTTGCGCTGTATATCGGCGCCGAGTTTCAGTTTGCAGTAGGCAGCGTAGTAAAGCACCAATGGGTTTTGTTGGGGCAACACAGAACCATTTTCGCTCTGGTCCGCGGCAACGGGCGGATAGGTATCATCGAGAACCTCCAGAGCTTTTCGATAGAGGCCAAGCCGCATGAAATCGGCAGCATCCCGAAGCACGCGGTAAGGATCTGCCGCCAGATGTTGTTTGTCGGGCCTGCCTGTGTCTTCCTTCAGGAAGTCGCTCATGGGGTCCGCTGCCAGACCGAGGTTCGCCAAACGATCTGCTTCAGGGTGCTGGCCCAGCGCGCGCAGAACAGCCTCCAACTCCTCCTGGGAACGAAGATCCGCCGGCTCCGCGGCTACAGCGGCCCTCAGAAAGGAGGCTGCTCCCTGGAGGTCGTTTTCCCTTGCCCGCAATTCTGCCAACCTGAGCGCTGCGGAGCCACGCAGGCCCGGTTGACGGTAGGCGACCTCGTAGGCTGTTTCCGCCTCACGCGTGTGGCCCAGACCTTCCTCGGCAATACCCAGGTAATAAGCAATCTCGGAGTTGGACGTGTCGCGCTTTTGCGCGAGTTGAAGGAAGCGATCCGCCTCCTCGAAACGCTGAAGAGACGCAGCCAGCCTTCCAGCGGCCACCTGGAGCGACTGGCTCTGCGGGTATTTCTCCAGCGCACCCTCGGAGGTGGCAAGCGCGAGCACAAGCTCTCCGTTCAGTTCCTGATTCTGGCTCAACTGCAACCAGTCGTCCTCCGATCTGTTGGCGGGTGCAGGAATGCGCGTTACCTGCTGGGGTCCGGCCTCGATCGCCGCTTCCGGGTCCCAATCGTAATCGCCGTCTGTTTGTTTCAATAGCGAGTGTCCCGCGCGGTCTTTCAACTCGAAGGTCAGCTTGGCAGCTTGACCTTGCGGAGAAACAGAATGCGACCATGTTTTGTCCGGCGTCAGGTTGGCGGTCTCGCTCCATAGGGCCGCGCCGTTCCCGGTGATCGTGATCTGCGCGCCTGCGAGAGGTTCATTCACGTTCAAGGCAACCGTGGTATCGGAGCCATGGGCATTGAAATGAACCACCCCTTCCTTATTGGCCCGCGAGATTCCCCCGGTCCCGCGCACCGGCATCCAGAACTCGCTGAAATGAATGCTCTTCCCAGGGCCCAGGAATGCATACGTTTCCTGATTGCGAAAGAGGCCCGCCTGCACTTCAACATAGGCGCTATTGTTATCTGAAAGCGCCCTGCGCCAGGCAAGACCCGCCGCATCGACACCCCACGACCAGATTTTTTTCGCCGGCAGGTCGCAATAGTCCGCAAAATGAGCGGTTCCCGTCTGAGTCTTCGGGTTCCATATGCCCATGAACGGCTCGTGACTCCCATGCACAAACACCGAGACCGGCCCGTCGGTTTGATTTTTAATCAGACTCAGGTCCTTCCCCTTCGAATCGATCGGCCAGTGATACACATCCGTGAAGCCATGTGAAGCGGCAAACCGCATGGGGTAGTCGACGCGGGAATCGTCCCAGACCTGTACCGCGGCGTTGTCCCACCAGTAGTAACGGTGTCGAACATCGCTGCGGTTGTACAGGGTCACACGTTCTTCAAGAAGGGTGGAGGCCGGTTTCAAGACCAGTTCCACTTCCCACTGCATGCCATAAACACGATCAATATTGCCCACCCAGACCGATGCGCTTCCGTCCTCATGGGCGGCATAAGCAAAGTCCACCGGGGACATCGAAACCCAGTTATGGGAGACAGGGAAGTTGTATTCCACGCCGAATGCGGCCCACGCTCCGCGATACCCAATCTGCGCCTTCTTGATGGAAGGGTTGGCATAGAACATCGGCTGGCCGCTGATCTTGTCGATGCAGGTATATAGGTGACCGCCAATGTCCGGCAGAACCGTGCATTTCAGATATTCGTTCTCGAGGAAGACCGCGCGCCATGTGTGGTCTGCCTTCACTCCGGTCAGGTTCGTTCTCAGCGTGTAGGGATAGTTGAAGCGTGCTTTCGCGTAGATATCGAACGGCGGGTTCGGATCAGGCTGGCCTTCTTCATACGTGGGCAGCGTAAGCGTCCCTTGCCAGACCTTTACCTGAGAGGCAGCAGGTTGGCAAAATGCGGAGAGCGCTCCCAGCAGAAACAACGCACATAAAGGGTCTTTTTTCATAGATATCCTCATTTCGTATTGCTGCCATCGAGCCTGCTTGCAGAGCGGGTCGCCCCGGTTCGTGGGGCTTCGCCCAAATGCGTATTACGTTTCGTTATTATATATGACGTATTGAGTCTTTTGTCCATCTTTTGAATGGCCTCCGAGAGACCTGCGAGACATGAAGACCAACGAATTTGACAGCGATCCGGGAAATGAAGAGCGGAGAGAGGAGCCCGAAGGGACGGACGGGAGCAGGCTTGCTCTCACCCTCCTGATGCTCCCTGCGGCACGGCTGAGGCCGCGCACCTTCAAAAACGCCGAATTATCGATCCGGCACGAATCGAATGCGTTGTGATTTCCCACCCAGTCACAGTACTTTCGTACCGGGGATCAATAAGCAGAGGCGCCCCTTGCCGATGTTGACCGCGCTAGAGGCGCGCCGCTCGGGTTCCTGCGTGGCTCATGGCGCAGATCATATGTTTATTCAGTTACTTACGACATGCCAATCGCTGTCCGTTTTTCGTCGCAGCAACCGATTCAAAACCATGGATGGGGACGAGTTGCGGCAGATCCCCAGCCCTGCGGCTCAATTCACTCCGGCAATCGCCCTTGGCATTAGCTTTTTCGCTGCGGCGGCTGTGCATACAGTTATGATAAAGAACGATAATGGAAGTATAGGGTAAGCAAAGATGAAAGCTAATGCAAAAAAGGGAAGAGATATGCTCGTCGATGAGCGCCGCCGTTATATGCTCAATCAGATTCAGCGCGATGGCCGCGTTCTCGTCTCAGAACTCTCCGATACACTTGGCATTTCGCAAATTACGATCCGCAAAGATCTTGACTGTCTTGAAGCCAAGGGCTTGGCGCAGCGCACCCATGGAGGAGCACTCTCTCCTCAAGGGAGTACCCTGCTCGATCCCTCCATACAGGAGAAGGAACACAAGCAAACCAAAGAGAAACTGCGCATAGCCAAGGCGGCCGCTTCTCTGGTAGAAGAGGGCCAGTGCGTGCTACTCGACTCCGGCACAACCACCACGGCAGTTGCGCGCGAACTGCGCCGTTTCTCGCACCTTACAGTCATTACCAACGCCGTGAATATTGCCACCGAGTTCGCGGGGACGGATTTCGAAGTGATCTTGACCGGCGGGACGCTGCGCAAGAACTCGTTTTCCTTGGTCGGGCCTCTGGCTGAGGACGTTCTGAGCGAGATGCATGCCGACATTCTCTTTCTTGGTGTCGACGGATTCGATACAAAGATCGGGCCGATGACTCCCAACTTCCTCGAGTCGCGCGTAAATCGCGCCATGGTGAATGCGGCCACGCGAGTTGTAGCCGTCTGCGATTCAACAAAATTCACCCGGCGCAGTCTGGCTCAAATCGTGCCCCCGAAAGCCATCCACACTGTCATTACCGATGACCAGCTCGGCGACGACATTGAGGAAGCGCTGAGTGCGGCAGGGATCGAAGTAATTCGTGTCTAGCGTGTTCAAATCCCTAACGTATGCGGGCCGACATGCCGCGCATACGTTACCTGCCCGCGTTTTCCCCGGTGAAAGTCCTTGCTTGAGCGGTCAATGCCAAGCAAAGGAGAAGCGCATTGGCTGGAATGCCTGCCGCATATCGCCGCGCCGTGAGCATCTGCATCCTTGAGAGCTACTTGCCGTCTTATACGAGCAGGATCTTGCCGCAAATGGCACAGGGACCTAGGCTGGCGCTCTGCTCCAGGACTAGGATACTGTTGACCGCTTCACCAAAAGGATCGAGAAACGGCAGAGCGGGCCTGTAGTGGCCGTTGGAACATCAAGAGAAATCCCCAACGAGCCGGGTGTACGCTAAAAGGAAATAAACGAAAGTAAAAGTTGATAATATAGCACCTAAAGCCTATACTCGGCTCCATTGCGAGATTGCGAGATTGAAAAAGTGTTGGAGGCAATGCATGGGTTGCGCGACCGCAAAGAGCGAGGATGCCCATCGCACGCCTCGCGCCAGGGCCGATGAAGCGTCTATGGACCCTTCCTGCCCCTGGATGTGCAGGGGAAGTTGTATCGCGGCAATGCGCTCAATCTGCCGCACGCCAACTCGTAGCGATGGCGGCTGCCTGGAGTCCGGAAGATTCCGCGGGCGGACAGTGCGATCCGGTGCGGTCTCGATCTTTGCCCGGCTGTCGCGCGAGTTGCTTTGTATCTCTTTGGAAACTGATGAATCGAATGTTGTCCGTGCCCGCCTTGGGCGGAATCTGGAGTTGAACATTGGCGTATTCGTCTGATAGATGCGAAATCCGGAACATCGAAGAACTTGAGGGCGTCCTGAGTGAGCCGACGGATGCAACCATCCGCACAATGGGCGCACTGGAGGGCGATCTGGTGGTTCTGGGGGTTGGCGGGAAGATGGGGCCAACTCTAGCCCGCATGGCAAAGACCGCTTCTGATCTTGCCGGCGTGAAGCGGCGGGTCATTGGTGTATCGCGGTTCTCCGGTGCGTCCAAGCTGGAAGAGAAGTTGCAATCGTGGGGCGTGGAGACTCATCGCTGCGACCTGCTGGACTTGTCTTCGTATGACCGCTTGCCCGAGGCGGCCAATGTGGTCTACATGGCGGGCATGAAATTTGGGTCTACGGGCCAGGAATCGCTGACCTGGGCCATGAATACCTTTGTACCTGGACTGGTCTGCGAGCGGTACCGCAACAGCCGTATCGCCGTATTCTCCACGGGCAATGTCTATGGCCTTTCTCCCATCCATCGCGGAGGCTCAATTGAAAGTGATCCTCTCCATCCGGCGGGGGAATACGCAGAAAGTTGTCTGGGGCGTGAGCGGATATTCGAACATTTCAGTCGCGCCTACAAGATCGAGTTGTCCATTCTCCGGCTGAACTACGCTGTTGAGTTTCGCTATGGCGTCCTCTTGGATATAGCGCAGAAGGTGTTCTCAGAGCAGGCTGTACCATTGCGGATGGGCCACTTCAACGCAATATGGCAGGCGGACGCCTCGGCGATGAGCTTGCAGGCCCTGAGCCATGCCTCCACGCCTCCGCTGGTCATTAACATCACGGGGCCTGAGCTGCTCTCCGTCGCCCGCGTCGCCCAGCAGTTTGGCGAACTGTTCCAGAAGGAAGTGCGCTTCGAAGGCGCTGAATCTGGAGATGCACTGCTGAACAACGCCCAAAAGGCTTTCCAGTTGTTCGGCTACCCACGGACAGCAATTGGCCGGATTCTGCCATGGATTGCAGGTTGGGTCGAACAAGGTGGAGAGACTTTAGAGAAGCCCACGCATTTCGAGAATCGCTCTGGGGATTTCTAAAAAGGGAAGAGATGAGCCACACGCTTCATTCGAGGATCGGCCAGCAGATCATGCGCGGCGTGGCGATTCCGGCCCATCCCCTCGCCCTTACTGCTGAACGGCGTCTGGATGAAACTCGCCAGCGTGCTCTCACACGCTACTATGCGGCCGCGGGTGCGGGCGGCCTGGCCGTGGGGGTCCACACCACACAATTTGCCATTCGGGATGCGCGCATCGGGCTCTATAAGCCGGTCCTGGAATTGGCGGCGGAGGAGATGGACCGGGCCGATCTCGCAGGGTCGGCTCCCTTGGTTCGCATCGGAGGAATTTGCGGAGATTCAAAGCAAGCTAGCGGAGAAGCCAGGCTTCTGTCCGACCTGGGCTATCACGCCGGATTGCTGAGCCTTAGCGCTCTGGGCAAAGCGGATCCTTCGGCCATGATTGACCACTGCCGCATCGTAGCCGAGACAATCCCAATCGTAGGATTCTATCTGCAGCCTTCTGTTGGTGGCGGCGTCCTCTCTTACCGATTCTGGCGCGAATTTGCGGAAATTGAGAATGTCGTAGCCATCAAAATTGCGCCCTTTAATCGGTATCGGACGTTGGACGTAATCCGGGCCGTGTGCGAATCCAAACGGCCGATCCCTCTCTACACGGGAAACGACGACAACATCGTTATGGATCTTCTAACTCCCTACGTGTTCTCCGCTGGAGGTGAGAAGAGGGAGATCCGCATGAAAGGCGGGTTGCTTGGCCACTGGGCGGTTTGGACACAAGGAGCGGTAGACCTTTTTCGCGAGTGCCAGAAGGCTGCCAGCGCTGAGGCTGTGCCGAAAGAACTTCTTCAGAGAAGTATCGAGATCACCGACGCCAACGCGGCATTCTTCGACGCCGCGAATGGCTTCGCGGGGTGCATTGCCGGCCTGCATGAGGTGTTGCGGCGGCAGGGGCTGCTCAAAGGCATCTGGTGCCTGGACCCCGGGGAGACCCTCAGCCCCGGACAGAAAGAAGAGATCGATCGTGTGTATGCGGCCTATCCGCATCTCAACGACGATGAGTTTGTCCGGGCTAATTTAGACAAGTGGCTCACACCGTAAGAGCGCGTGCCTGTGCAATTCAACGCGCAGAGCTGGAATCCACGGAACGACGCGGCCTGCGCCGTAAGGCCATCCACTTCTCAATGTTCTCTCGAAGCTCGCACTCGACAACAGACAGAATTCATGCGTTTCTTGTCACGATGCGGGAGGGTGCTTCCCTGACGTAAATATCAAATCATTTTGGAGCGAACAGGAAAAGTGATGAGTTGCAGGGCGCGCTCGCTACGCTCAAGAAATCCAGCCTCGACTTTCCCAGTCCCACGAACTGGCAGCCGTCGCGAGATTGTGTAAGATTGGCAAAGGCAACAAAAATGAAATAGCCCGGAAATGACGCCAGCCGCATTTGGGAAGATGGCGTATGGACGGGATTAAGATAAACAAAATAAAGCGTTTACTGACAGTTAGGGCCTGTAGCTCAACGGTTAGAGCAGGGGACTCATAATCCCTTGGTTCGGGGTTCGAATCCCTGCAGGCCCACCAAAATAAAGTTCGCAATATCCCGGCATTGAGTGCCATCAAGCTCCTCACTGAGAACGTGGAAGCGTGAGCAACGGCGAGAAAAGACAAAGATCTGGGTTTTTCTCCCGCGCGTATTTTGACTGCCTGTAGACCGCCATTTCTAAAGAACAATCACCGCTGGACCATTCTCGGTTTCACGCTTTACTGCTTCGAGCGCATGGTTGGCGTCCTCCAGTGAAAACGTGGTAACGCGAGGACGGAAATTCAATTCGTGAGCCAGGGCAATGAAGTCGCGGGCATCCTGGCGCGTCATGTTGGCTACGCTGCGGATCTGGCGTTCGCCCCAGAGCAGCTTGTCGTAATCGAAGGCGGGCATTTCATCGAGGTGAATGGCGTTGATGGCCACCACGCCGCCTTTGCGCAGCGCAGACAGTGCGCTGATGACGACCTTTCCGCTGGGAGCGAAGGTGATGGCGCGGTCCAGCTCCGTGGGCGGCCGGGAGTTTTCGTCGCCGACCCAGGTGGCGCCCAGCGACTCGGCGGCTTTGCGATGAGCCTCGCCGCGCGTCACCACATAGACTTCGCATTTCCAAGACTGAAGGATGCGAATAGCCAGCGAGGCTGAGCTTCCAAAACCGAAAAGTCCGACACGCTCTCCGCGCTGAACTCCCGCGACGCGCAGGCTGCGAAAGCCGATGATGCCCGCGCAGAGAAGCGGGGCGACATGAGAATCGTCGAGGCCTGCCGGCAAGGGGATGGTGAAATCCGCGCGTACCGAGGCATACTCCGCGTAGCCGCCGTCCACCGAGTAGCCGGTAAATACGGGATGATCACAGAGGTTTTCCATCTGGTGACGGCAGAACCAGCAGTCGCCATCTACCCCGCCCATCCAGGAGACGCCCACGCGCGTTCCGATGGGCAGTTCAGCCGTTGCGCCTTCCGCCACTTCGCCAACAATCTGATGGCCGGGAATGATGCGCGGGCGAATGGGCGAGAGATCGCCCTCGACGATGTGAAGATCGGTGCGGCAGACGCCGCAGGCATGGACTTTGAGCAGCACTTCTCCGGGGCGCGGCTGAGGCCGGGGAATTTCCTCAATCGTGACCCAGCTTCCGGGCGCGGCCGATTTGGAATCGAATATGGCTGCTCTCATCGCGAATCCTCTATGCAATAGCTTAATTCCGCACGGCCGGATAAGTTAACGGTTCTCTATTCCCCGTTCCTTGCCCTTCTAGTATTCTTCTGGCATGAAAACTCTGTTCCGCACGCTGCTCAACCTCGCGCTCATCATCTGGCTGGGCGCGGAGATCTTCTTTCCTGTGGTGGCCGCCATCACTTTTGAAACGCTGCGGCCAGACACGCATACGGCAGGGGTGATCGTGGGCAGCTTGCTGCGAATACTGCACGGGATGGGGCTGGTTTCGGCGATGGTGGCGCTGGCGTTGCTGGCGCTGGGTGGGGCATGGGGCATTTACAATCCGCGCGCGGTGCTGGCGCCGATGGCTCTACTTGTGCTGGCAGTCGGGTTCACCATCTACTCGCAGTTCAGCATCATTCCGGCGATGGAGTGGGACCGCATCAATGCCGGAGGAGTCATCGATGCAGCCTCTGCCGCCAACCCCAGCCGCATGGACTTCGAGAGGCTGCACCACCGCAGCGAAAATGTGGAGGGCGCTATTCTGCTGCTGGGGTTGGCGACGGTGGTTTTCCTCGCCAAGGCGGAAACGGAAAAAGCATAGGGAACAAGGAACAATGCCGGTGTAGATCTTAGGTTTCCCATCCTTTTGGCAAAAAACGCGAAAAGGATGGGGCACCCCAAGCACTCGGCACAGGGACCAGTTCCGGTTTAGTTTGTCGCTATCCCACCCTAGCCGCAAAAACAAAGACGCGGCGAGGATGGGGCACCCAGGTTGATTGGCTCAGACGGCGTTTGCCTATTCCCTGATCTCTGTTCCCCGCTCCTGTATCATCGAAGAGGTCCTCGCGTGCGCGTTTCATTCTGCCGGGAACCACAATAGGAAAAACATGAAGACTGGAATTATCGGCCTGCCGCAGGTGGGCAAGACATCTCTGTTCAAGATTCTGACCAAGGCAAAGCTCGAGGAGCGCGGCCGCTCACGCCAGGAGCATATCGGCGTGGCGCGTGTGCCTGACGAGCGGCTGGACAAGCTGTCGGCCCTCTACTCGCCCAAGAAGACGACTTACGCCAGCGTTGAATTTGTAGACGTAGCGGCCATCGGCCAGGAGGCGCTCAAGGAAACCGCGTTTCTGGCCAGCCTACGCCAGGTGGATGCGCTGATTCACGTGCTGCGCGCCTTCGAAGACGATGCGATTGCGCACGTCGGCCCCATCGACCCGCTGCGCGACATCAAGAACGTCGAATTTGACCTGATGATTAGCGACCTGACGCAAGTGGAAAAGCGGCTGGAACGGCTGGAGAAGGACTTGAAGAAGGGGCGCACCAGCGAGTTGGAACACGAACAGGCGCTGCTGCTGCGGTCGAAAGCGGCTCTGGAAAAGGAGCTGCCGCTGCGCGAGTTGGAGATGACCGCCGAGGAAAAGAAGCTCATCCGGGGCTTCATGTTTTTGTCGCAAAAGCCGATTCTGTATGCGCTGAATATCGGCGAGAGCACCACGCTGGGCGACGATCTGGAAGCAGCGGTGAGCCGCTTCAAGCTGGACGATGTCGCGCGTCGGCCCAATGCCGGAGCTACGGCCATCTGCGGCAAGGTCGAGGCCGAGCTGGCGGAGATGGACGACGAGGAAGCGGCAGAGTTTCTCGGCAGTTACGGGTTGCGCGAGAGCGGGCTGGTGCGGCTGATTCGCAAGAGCTACGAGTTGCAGGGGCTGATCAGCTTTTTCACCGCCGGAGAGGACGAGTGCCGCGCATGGACGATTCCGGTGGGCTCGAAGGCGCCGCAGGGAGCCGGGGCGATTCACTCCGACCTGGAACATCACTTCATTCGCGCCGAGACCATTCGCTGGGACGCGCTGCTGGAGGCCGGCTCCGAGGCCGCTGCGCGGGCCAAGGGCACGCTGCGGCTTGAGGGCAAGGAATACGTGGTGCAGGATGGCGACGTGATGCACATCCGGCATTCCGGGTAAGGACCAATGCTGAGAACTTCTCTGATTCTGGGCGCGATTGCCGCGCTGGCCGATGTGGTTGGCGGGCTGGTGCTGGTGCGCGCCAAGGGCGTGGAACGCTATCTGCGCTATTTTGTCGCGCTCGGCGCGGGTTTCCTGATGGCGACAGCACTGGTTGAGATGATGCCGGAGAGCCTGAAGCTGAACAGCGGAAGACCGCTGCTGGGCCCGAGCCTCATCATGGCCGGCTATTGTGTGGTGCACCTGCTGGAGCACACCATCAACGCGCACTTTCACTTTGGCGAAGAGACGCATCAGAACGAGTTTGTCAGCATGCATACGGGCAACTCTGTGCTGGCCGGATTGAGTCTTCACGCGCTTTTTGATGGCGTGGCCATCGGCTCGGGATTTCTAGTGTCGGGCTGGCTGGGCTGGCTGATTTTTCTGGCCATTTTGCTGCACAAAGCGCCAGAAGGCTTCACCATGGCCTCTGTGATGCTGGCCAGCGGACGCAGCCGTACGGCGGCGTTTTACTCTGCCGTGGCGCTGGCCGTGGCCACACTGGCCGGTGTTCTGGTGATTCAACTGATCCCAGGTTGGCTGCCGTATGGATTGGGTATCTCTGCCGGAGTGGCGCTTTACGTGGGCGCGAGCGACCTGGTGCCCGAGGTGAACCGCGAGCCCGGAATTCGCATGGCTCTGGTGTTTTTTGCCGGCGTCGGCGGGTTCCTGTTGCTGCGGATGTTATTGCCCGCGCTGTAAGAAGCTGTCTAAGAACTTGTGGGTGATGAAGGGGACGGGCTTTAGCCCGTCCGTTAAAGAACTAAGAGATTTCCGGCTTTAGCCTCTGAGGGTCTGCAAATGATTGAAAAATGCTCCCTCAGGGGCTAAAGCCTCGCTCCACTTCAGCCTCTGATGTACGGGCTAAAGCTCGTGCCCTTCGCTCAAAACTACGTTCTCAGACACGCTGTAAGTTCAGTGCCGCCGCGGGCCGAATCTGCTCGCGTAGAGTCGGGCCAGCAGCTTGGCGTAATCCCAGCCCACTTTGAAGTTGGCTTTGCTTGCCCCTCGGCTGCGGCTGCCAAAGGCCAGCGGAACCTCTGCGACCGAGCGAATGTGCCCGCGCACCAGAATTTCCAGCAGTAATTTAAAGCCGGATGGCTGGAATTCAATTCCGTCGATGCACTCGCGGCGCAGGAGGAAGAATCCCGTCATGGGGTCTTTGGCGCGGATGCCGGCTCTCTGTATGGGCCATGTGGCCCATACGGCGACGGCGGAGAGCCATTTCCTGATGGGATTCCACTGGCCCACTTCTCCGCCTGCGGTGTAGCGGCTGCCGATCGCCATGTCGTTGCCCGCGAGAATGGCGGAAACCAAAGCGGCCAGCAGCTCGGGAGGGTGCTGCAAATCAGCGTCCATCACGCCCAGAATCGCGGCGTCAGTGTGCTGCCAGCCATAAAGGACCGCGCCGGACAATCCGCGCTCACCCTTGCGAACCAGAAGGCGCACGCGCGGGTCTTCAAGACTGATGGCGGAGACAATCTCCTCGGTTCCGTCGCGGCTGTCGTCATCGACGACAATAATTTCGTAGTCAATTCCCAGCGGATCGAGCGCGGAGCGCACATCGGTGAGCAGGCCGGGAAGATTTGCCGCCTCGCGCAGGGTAGGGATGACGAGCGCCAATCTCTCGTGAGCGTTCGCCTCCGGCCCGGCCGATGACCGAGTGCGCGTTGCCGGGGCCACCGCCGGCTTGTAGGATGAACCTGTCACTGCTAACGACATTCTTCGTCCAAGTATACGGGGTCCATCCAGTTGAGACGCCACTTTCCGGTCAATTTTTTGTTGACCATCTTCTTCACGTTGCTCGGCTTGGCCGTGATGGGCTACCATCCCGGTCTCGAAGATGACGGCGTCTATCTAACCGCGATCAAACACAACCTGAATCCAGCGCTTTATCCCCACGACGCGAACTTCTTCCAGCTTCAGCTCCAGGCCACTTTCTTCGACAAGTGGATTGCGTGGTTCGTGCGCTCGACCGGGATTCAGGTGGCAACGACGGAATTTCTTCTCCAGTTTGCGGCAATCGCACTGATCGTCTTCTCGTGCTGGATGATTGCGCGCAGATTGTTTCCTGAATCGCGCGCGCAGTGGGCTGGCGTCGCCATGGTCTCCGCCATGTTCACGCTGCCGGTGGCTGGCACGGCACTCTACCTGGTCGATCAGCATCTGCATCCGCGCGCTTTAGCCACCGGCATCATTCTGCTGGCGGTGTCGCGGATATTGGCAGGCAGAAAGTGGCAGGCAGCGGCTCCTCTGTTGCTCGCGTTTATGATTCATCCGATCATGGCGGCCATGGGCGTCTCCTTTTGCATCTTTCTGTCCTTGACCATGATGGAGCCGGCGCCTGCATGGCTGCGGAGTTGGCAAGCGCCGGCGCAGAGTTCCGTGGCGGCCGCATTTGTCCCTCTGGGCTGGGTCCTGGAGCCGCCCACTGCCGCGTGGCGTGAGGCTGTGAACATGCACACCGCGCTGTGCCTCTACCGCTGGGCCTGGTATGAGTGGCTGGGCGCGTGGGCGCCGCTGATTCTGTTCTGGGTGCTTTGGCGTGTCGCGCGAAAGCGTGGCGAGAGGCCGTTGGCGCGCTTTGCGCTGGCGGTCTTTGCTTACGGAGCGTTTCAACTGGCCGTGGCTATGATTATCTCGGCAACCCCAGCCCTTATCCGGCTTGCTCCCGTGCAGCCGATGCGTTATCTCCAACTGGTCTATTTCTTCATGACTCTGGTGGCCGGATGCCTTTTGGGCAAATATCTGCTGAAGGCGAGCATTTGGCGCTGGGCGGCCTTTCTGGTGGTCTTCAATGGCGGTATGTTGCTAGCGCAGCGGCTGGAGTTCAGCAGCAGCGACCACCTGGAACTGCCCGGACGGACTTCGGACAACCCATGGCTGCAGGCCTTTGCGTGGGTTCGCCAAAACACGCCCACCGATGCGTATTTTGCCCTCGATCCGGAGTATCTGGCCGCGCCGGAGGAGGATTATCACAGCTTTCGCGCCATGGCCGAGCGCAGCCAGTTAGCCGATAACATCAAGGACACGGCGGTGGTGGCGCTGGTTCCAGAGCTGGGTGAAGCGTGGAAGCGGCAGGCGGAGGCCCAGAAAGGCTGGCCCCGCTTCCAGCTTGCCGACTTCAAGCGCCTGAAGGCGGAGTTTGGCGTGGATTGGGTGCTGGTCTCGTTTCCACAACCGGCGGGGCTGAATTGCGAGTGGCACAACGACATGCTGGCCGTTTGCCGGATACCGTAAAAACAGGGAATAGGGAACAGGGAACAGGGAACAGGGAATAGGGAACAGAAAGCGCGACGAAGGGGAGCGGAAGATGGGTGAATCATTCAAGGATCTTGTGGTTTGGCAACGCGCGGTCCAAT
>Ga0302156_10000418_pt1 | contig 40835 bp, 35 predicted proteins | sample I_Bog_N3_2_FD_193503 | JGI IMG/M metagenome (GOLD analysis project Ga0302156, IMG submission 193503) | Peat permafrost microbial communities from Stordalen Mire near Abisko, Sweden - I_Bog_N3_2 | ecosystem: Environmental > Terrestrial > Soil > Wetlands > Peat | place: Sweden: Abisko, Stordalen... | reverse complement strand
GGAGTTTTCCTTCGACAAAATCAATCGCGACTTGCAGAGCCAGGTGTTGCATGACAGCCGGCAGGCTCTGCTGTGGACCGCCGCGGCCATCGTCTTGATCGTCTATCTTACCTTCCGCAATTGGCGCATCACTCTGCTGGTGCTCATGCCGATCGTCTTCGCCATAGTGGTCACATTCGGTCTGTTACAACTAGCCGGGCATCACTTCAGCTTCATGTCCGTCACGGCCATCCCGCTCATTATCGGCATCGGCATCGACAATGGGATTCACCTGGTGCGCCGCTATCTGGAAAGCTCACCCAATAGCATTCTCGATGTCGCCAAGGCCTCCGGCGCGGCGCTCATTCAGTCCAACCTGACGACCATCATAGGCTTTGGCGCATTGCTGGCTTCGACTTTTCCGCCGCTGGCCGAGATGGGGCTGGTAACTTCCCTGGGTGTTGCACTAACCCTGGCTGGCGGCCTTTGGCTCATTCCCGGGGTAATTCTGATTGGAGGAGAAAAACAAGCAAGTCCCGCACTGACGCGCCTGTAAGTTAATTTTCTCTTTTTCTTTCCATTCGATCCGCTAAGTTCGCACAAGCATGAGGGCTTTCGTGTAAACTTTACAAAACTTGGATTTGGCATTGGAAGGCGCACATTGAAGACATTCGTGAGCGACATAACCATAGACACAGTCGCCTCCCTGTGCCCCCGCTGCGGCAAGCCATCCCTTTCGACCATCTTCGATCGCGAGGGGAAGGTTTACCAGCGCTCGGAGTGCCCCTGCCACGACGCCAGCGAGAATTTAATCTTTTCCGACACGGCGCTGTACCGCAAACTGGATGAGTGGAACACGCTGGTTTTTCCCGAAGCCGACGCTGCGCTGATGCCGTCCACTCCAGGCTGCTGCGACGTCGGGATGGGAAGCCAGAACGAGCCGTGCCTGGCTGTCATCGACATCACCAACCACTGCAACTTCAAGTGCCCCGTATGCTTTGCCGAGGCCAAAGGGGAAGGCAGCCACTACTTTCTCGAGATGGAAGTGGTGGTCAAGATGCTCAAGGCGCTGCTGAACCGGCCCGTGCCTTGCCGCAGCGTCCAATTCTCCGGTGGCGAGCCAACACTTCACCCCGATTTTCCCAAGATCCTTCGCGCCGCCCGGGACCTTGGTTTTACCCATCTTCAGGTGGCCACCAACGGCAGCCGCTTCGTCGATCCGGACTATGCAAAGCTCTGCGAAGAATCGGGCCTGCACACGCTCTATCTCCAGTTCGACGGCATGAGCGACGAAATCTATCTCAAGATGCGCGGCCAGCGCCTGCTGGATAAGAAGATAGCCGCCGTGCGCAGCATCGAGCAGACGAATATGCGGCTCGTGCTGGTGCCAACGATCATGAGTTCGGTTAATGTCGATCAGATCGGGCCGATCTTTCAGTTCGCGCTGGAACACAACAAGTTCGTCACCGGCATCAGCATTCAGCCGGCCGCGGATGTGGGCCGCATTGCGGTGGCGACGGACGGCGCCGAGCCTTTCAATCTGGCCGCCATGGCCCGCGCATTTGGCGAGCAAACCGGATTGACTCGCTTCCCCGACGACTGGTTTCCGCTCAACTCCATCTCGCTCCTCAGTCGCGCCATCGAACGCGTCCGCAACGAGAAGACGCATCCTCCCCTCAGCGACGCGCATTGTTCCATCGGCACCTTCTTCTACGTGGACGACAACAACAAACCGTTTTGCCTGAGCAGCTTTTTTGATCTCGACCGCTTCCTGCGCGGCATGGCCAAGATCAAACCGCAGGCGGAACAAGGGCTGATCGCGCGCCAGATATCCAAGATCCGTCAGTTTGGCCAATTGTCGCAGTGTCTCGATCTGCGCAAGACCCCTCCTGGACTCACTTTCCAGCGCCTGCTGCGCAGTTTGGACGCATGGGAAGACAAGCATGAAGGCCGATCCGAAGGATGGGCGCAGCGTGGCTTCAACGGCATCTTCGTCGCCGGTATGCATTTTATGGATGCGCACAGCTACAATCTGCGCCGTCTCAGGCGATGCATCATTCAATATGTAACCACCGATGGCGAACTGGTTCCATTCTGTAGTTACAACGCCGGAGCACGGCTTCGCGATAGCGAAGAATTGACACGCGTCGCCGGTAAGGTTCCGCAAGGTGGTAATTCCGATCACGCCGCAATGACCGGCGAGCTACCGATGCAGGCAGACTAGGGTCGCTCTCCCGTTTGCGTGGCGTTTCGGCGTATGTGCGATTTGCCTCTCAGCCCCTGGTGAACCGCTCGAGCTTCCCAACTGCTTTAAAGGCCTTTGGTCACAAATGATGATGAATTCATCCGTTTTTTCGGCATTTCTTCCCTCCTCCAGAAGATCAGGTTTGCAGCGCATCGCTGCTTTCATGCTCTTTTCCGGTTGTGCGCTGGCAACCGCAACGGCGCAAGCCGGTTTGCCTCGCGATATGGTCTCGCTTCCCGCGTCGCCCAGTGGTCAAGGCTCGAGCACAAGCCTCGCTGCGAACCTGAAAGAGGCAAACCAATGTCGTGAAGACTCGACCATCGTGCTGCCGAAGGTCGTCTTTCAGTTCGGTGCAGAGGGCGACACCAACCGTCAGTTCGCTGAGCAGGCTCAGGCCATCCAGAGTCTGCCGGCAAGCGCGCAGGTCTGGCTGCATGTCGCCATTGCCCCCGAAGCGATCACCGGCAAGGAGACCGAAAAACAGCTTACCGAGCAGGTTGACGGCTTTCTGAAACAGGCGCCTCTCTCTGCCTCCGTAGTGCGCGGAGTTATCGTGGAATCCGGCGCGCCGCAAACCACTCCCAATTCCTATGTCTTCGCGCTGCTGCGTCTGGCGGTCGCCGCCAAGTCCGGTAATTCAGCCTTGCGGATCGCGATTCTCTTCCCGTCTGGTTTCATCTCTCAATACGGCGACATCGTCAAGCGGCTCGCCCTATATTCCGATTTGCTGGGCACAACCGACGCGCAGGGATGGCGCTCAGACGCCGCCTGGGTTGCCGGGAACGCGCTCAACAAGCCCTTCATCCTCAAGTTGGAGAGCGGTTCTGCCTCCACGGCATCGTATCTCTCCGCAGCGCTGGCGTCCTCCGGTTCCGCAGTCGAGATGTTCTGGTCAACTCCGCCCGATGCCGACACCGCCAATCGACTCTGCTCGGCCAATAGCTTCCTGGCGCATTCAATTCCCGCCAGCCTTCTTCGCCTCAATGGCAATGTGCTGCCTTTCACGCTTACGGTGGACGGCGCAAAGAGCGACGAGGCCGGCTGGTTCGGCGGCGGGCAATCAGGAGATACGGTTGTGCTCGCGCCGGTTCACGGCCTTTCCGGTCATCCCAGAACGGTCATCTTGCACGGCACGGCGAAGGCGCAATACGAGATTCAATGGTTCGACGCGGAGACCGGAAGTCGCATCCCGGCAAGCGAGCCGGTCAAGAGCGACGAGGGCCTGACCGCAACCTGCGCTTGCGGCAGCCAATTTGTCCTGATAGGCATTCGCAAGAAAAGCACTGAGGCCGCGGCGTACAACCAAGTCGAAGTCAAGAGCGGAGTTGACCTCACCGTCGAAGAGATTATCGCTCGGTGGCAGCAGTATCGCGAAAACCAGAACCGGCGGCTGGATAACTATCAGGCATCCAGCTTCATGAACCTTCACTTTGAAACCACAACCGTGACCCAGGCGTTCGACATATCGATGCGCCTCAGGCAGTTTTCCGAGCGCGGCAGCAAAACGGAGTTGGAGCAGACCGAGTTCTACGTCAACGGCGTCAAGTTCAGCAACAAGCACGAGTTTCCGCTGCCCCAACTGGAACCGGAAAAGGTTCTCTCACCGCCGCTGGAACTGACGCTGAACGAGCGCTACACATACAAGCTTCTGGGAACGGAACGGATCGAAGGCTCGCAGTGCTACGTAGTGGGCGTGGAACCCAAGGCGCAAGACGAGAATCTATACAGCGGCAAGATCTGGATCGATGGCGTCAGCTTCCGCGAGGTACGGCAGACGCTGAGCCAGCGCGGCGCAAAGAGCAACGTCGTGGTCAATACAGAAACGCAGAACTTCTCTCTGGTGAATGACACCCAGGGCAATCAGTACAACCTGCTTCGCTCCGTCTCCGCGCAGCAGACGCTCAATGCGGCGGGGCGCGATTTTCTCCTGCAGCGGACGTTGCAATTCTCCAACTACGCCATCAATACTCCGCGCTATCAGGAAGACCTGACGGCCGCGCATCGCTCCGACGCGCCCATGTATCGCGACACCGACCAGGGCCTGCGCGAGTTAAAGATCAAAGGCGGCGAGCGCGTGCTGCAGCAGACCAGCGACAAGCGCGTCGTTTCCCTGGTGGGCGGCGCAATGTACGAGGGAACCTTCAACTTCCCCATCCCCATCGCGGGCATCAGCATGGCCGATTTCGATTTTCGGCACACTGGCGCGCAGCTTTCCACCTTTTTTGCCGGACCAATCCTGGCGACGGACCTATCCAAACAGTACGCAACCAAGTACCGCCTGGCAGTGGATTTGGCGCTCTCCGCGCTGCCCGGCGAGAACCGAATTTACAACGGCAATGTGGAGAATATCGGGGAAGAGATCTGGGCCTGGGAGCAAACCATTGGAGGCCGCGCCTCCTGGCAGGCCACCCCTCACTTCAGCGCGACCGCGTTCACTTATCTGGCCTATGACATCTACCGCCGGACCAGTGACACCTCCAATCTCTATGCGTTGCCGCGCAACGGCGTGGCACTGCTGCCCGGAGTGCAGCTTCGCCTTACCGAAAAGGGCTATATCTTCACCGCCGACGGCACCAAAGGTGAACGCATCGCATGGAAGCAGTTTGGATGCGAGGCATTGTCTTCGCTCTGTGCCGAGCAGTCTCTGCCATCCAAGCTGCCGTTGCCGCAGAGCGCCTACACCCTCTACGACGCCGACCTCAACAAGGATTACTATTTCGGCAAATTCACCAAGGGAGGATGGGATATGGCTTACTACGGCGGAGATCAGTTAGATCGCTTCTCGCGCTACTTCCCTTCCTTCTTTTCCAATCCGCGTATCCACGGCATTCCCGGCGGCACCGATTCCTTTGACGCCATCGCCATGAGCAACGTCCACTACGGCTTCAACGTGATGGACCTGATGAAGTTCGAGGGCATGTACAGTTATGCGCGCGCGCGCAACCTGGACGAGTCCAGCCACTTCCGCAAGTTTGACGGACTGGAAACCAACTTCAACACTGCCGGTCCCGCGGGCACCTTGGTCCAGGGCACAGTCTCCTATGCCCTGGATGGAAACATCGCTCGTTATAACTCCCGCTGGGGTTTTACAGTCATGGTCTTCAAACCGTTCTAATGAAGCTATGACTAAGTCAGTGTTTTGAAAGGGCACGGATTTATCCGTGCCGCAAAGGCTGCAAAATTAAGACTGGCTTTAGCCCCTGAGGGAATGTCTCTCTCACAGAATGTACTTAATCAGAGCCTCTCTAGTGACCGCCAATGACGACTGACAAAAAAACGGCGATGGTAACAGGAGCCTCGGGCACTCTGGGCGCGGCCATGGCGCAGGCTCTGGCCGCCGCGGGATGGCGCGTGGCCGTTCACTATCATCACAGCCGGGAATCCGCCGTCCGCGTTGTAGGGAAGATTCTTGCCGCCGGCGGAGAAGCGTTGGCCGCCGCTGCCGATCTCTCCAGCAAGGAGAGCGCAGCCGCGCTCTTTGAACAAATCGAGAAGCGCTTCGGCCCCGTCGATTGCCTGGTCAACAACGCGGGCATCAATCGCGATGTGCTGCTGGCCTTCATGTCGGAAGATCAATGGGACGAGGTCATCGACACCAATCTGCGCGCCACTTATGTTTGTTCGCGCCTGGCCGTGCTAGGCATGATGCGCAGCGGGGGCGGAAGTATTTGTAACATCGTTTCTCCCAGCGGCATTCGCGGCCAGGCCGGCCAATGTAACTACGCAGCGTCGAAGGGCGGCATCATCGCCTTCACCAAGTCGCTGGCGCGCGAGGTGGGCCGCTTCAATATTCGCGTCAACGCCGTCTGCCCGGGCGTAGTGCCCAGTCCCATGTCGGCCAAATACATCGAGAAAGAAGAAAAGCGTCTGCTCACTGAGATTCCCCTGGGCCGCTTTGGCAAGCCGGAAGAGATCGCTCCTCTGGTAGTCTTCCTATCCTCGCCGCAAGCAAGTTACATCACTGGCCAAGTGATCGCGGTTGATGGAGGGCTGATCTAACACATTATCTCGGAAGATTTTTTATCGTGATCAACGAGTTGGCGCATGACTCCCCACTGTCGCATCCTGAAGCGCGTGCAGTGCTATAATTCGCGGAAGTTGAAAACGGTGTCCAAACTGCTTTGTAAACAATCAGGAGAATGAAGATGAAACGACTTCTTTGCTCATTTCTGGTTATCGTTGCGATTCTTCTTCTTGCGCCCAGTATGAACGCAAGGAACTACCTTGATAAGCGGGGCAAGACGTGGCTTGACGCTCACGCGAACGCGGCTCTGATTAACGTTGACGGTAACTGGTATGCCAGGGAATGGGGGCAGATCGTCCTGAACCAGACCAAGAACAGCAGAGAGGTTACCGGAAACGGCGATGGCTGGGACATCACAGGGGTGGTCAGCGGCAAACAACTCTTCCTGCTTTTCTCCAGTCGCGGGGGAATCGTCTATTCTGCCATACTGAGCGGCGACGACGAGAAGAGCCTTGATGGAAGCTATATTAAGGGCCTCTTCAAGGAGAACACAAAGGGCAAATCTATGCACTTGATCAAGAAGTAGCACGGAGTTTGAAAAGGAGAAATGAACATGAAGCGTTTCGTCATTCCCGCAGTATTGTTCTCGTTCTGTCTTGCGCTTCCGCTGCACATGATGGCGTTGCGTCACAAGGTCAAGGAGTACAACTATAAGGAAACCACAACCAATATGAGCAAAATGCAGCGCATTTTTATAGGTGGGATCAATCTGCCTACGGAAGAGGGCGCCCTGTATGGATACGAGAAGGCAGGCTGGATTGAATTGATGGCAGGTTTGAATCAGAAGCTATCTCGTTGCGTACTCGACCGTGACGTCACGGTCGCCAAAGACAAAGACGACGTGAGTACCGCCGGGTATGATCTCTATATCAAGTTTCGAGATGTAAATATCGACTATGAATACTATCACCTCATCGTTGGCATTCGATTCATTGACCCCAAGACTAATACCGAAATCGCCATGATTCCTGCACGGCCCTATTACGGAAACGATTGGGGATTTAAAGGCTTCATGAATGCAGCGCTGGACCAAGTATGCAAGAAGGTGCAGGTGGAGGTTACTGGTGAATTGAAGGGCAAGAAATGAGCCTTTTAATGCACCTGGAAATCAGGAGTATCAATCGAAAGGAGAATTCACATGAAACGGCTTGTTGTTCTCGTCGCATTTTTACTGCTCTGTCTTACTCCACATCTGAATGCGGGTAAGCTAGAAGATCAGGGCAAGGCGTGGCTTGATGCGCAAAACGATCCTGCGGCAATCAATGTAGATGGCACGTGGGTTTCGGACGCGTTTCATGATTTGCACCTGAGCCAGGATACGGGAAGCAGAGACGTTCAAGGTGTCGGTGGAGGATATGGACTCACGGGTGTAGTCAGCGGCAAGAGTCTATACCTTCTTTTCACTTCCGGCCGTACTGTAGAGTATTGTGCTGTCCTGAAATCAGGAAGTGGAAATAGTCTGATGGGCACTTACTCGAACAGGGTTACGCGGTTGAGGTTTGGATCAGGTCTTTGCCAAGGGAAGAGCAGACCAATGTTCATGACAAAGAAATAGCCAAAGAATGATATAGACCTCTAATGCCTATGACAACTCTTCAGCGGCCAGCCGTTTACGCCCGGGAAACGGCAACACCCGCTTGAGCAGGCTCCAGCGGGTGTCTTGAAATGGATCGGAGTTATCTCCGTAGATGGGATGGTACGTCTCGACGCGCTGGCGGCCGGGAATCTCAATGCCAAAGTTATTTAATTGTAGAAACTGGCGCATCTGTAGTTTGTAGCGTCCCTCAATGCCGAAGATAAGTTCGAGCAGCCGTTCGTTGAGCCAAACGATATGGCGGAAGCCGAACTCCCACAAATAGGTATAGCCTTTGAAAAACTTCCAGTCTCCGGGAGTGGCGCGCCACATTCCTATCACTTCGCGCCGCGTCTTCCAGCGCACGAAGTTCAATTCCGCGGGAGCAAGCTGGCTGGTTCGCACATTGCTGAAGTAGCCGTCGTACCAGCGAAAGTCGGAAAGGTTGGCGACGCGTTCGCCGGCAATCATCTCGTCCCGAATCGGCGTTCTGGGATACGGGGTCATGATCTGATCCATAATGCTGGTGATGCCCATCTTCTTGATGAACTGGTAATTCTCGCGCAGGCTCTCTGCGTCGTCCTCGGGCAGCCCGTTGATGATGCCGGCGACAACGATGATGCCTTCTTTCTGCAACGCAGTTACGCCGCGCTGGATGGTGTCCAGCGTGTTGGGTTTGTGCATGGCGCGCAGGTTCTTGGTGGAAGCGTTTTCGATTCCCAGAAAGATGGAAACAAAGCCCGCCTCGACCATCTTCTTGGCAATATCCGGGCGATGCGCAAAGCCGATGGGGCTGGCCTGAGTGGTAAACATCAGGTTCTTCAGTTTGAGGCGGATGACGCCGTCGCACAACTGCTCGAAGCGGTCCATGTCGAGAGTGATGTTGTCATCCGTGCAGAAGATGTGGCGCGCGCCGCGGCTATAAGCGTCTTCAATGTCGGCCAGCACGCGTTCCAGGGGAAACAGCCGGAAAGAACGGCCATACATCTCGCGAATGCTACAGAAGTTACACAGATTCAGGCAGCCGCGCGAGGTTTCGATGACGTCGGCCTGGCGGAAGTACATATGAAAGCCCTTGGCCACGCGCTTGTCCCGCGCCGGAATGCGAATGCGCGCGAGGTCTTCCAGAGGCCGCGCGGTATTGTGACGGAAGACGCCGTCCTGCTTGTAGGAGAGGCCGAGTACCTTGTCCATCCCCGTGCCGCCGGCTTCGATGCTGTCCAGCATCTCGCCGAATGCAAAGTCGCCCTCGCCGCGCATGAGGAAGTCCCACAGGCCCACGTCCTGACCAGTGGCGATGGATTCGGAGAACAACGTGGCGTGGTAGCCGCCCAGTACGGTGCGGATGCGGCTATCGAACTGCTTGGTCAGATAGGCAAAGCCGGCCGTGGTGTCATATTGAAAGGTCATGGAACTGAAGCCCACGACATCCGGCTTGAAAGTGCGCAGCAGTCCGAGGAAGCGCGGCACGGCCTGGTTGCGCCACACCACCATGTCGGCCACGCGCACATCGTGATTGTCGATCTGTCCGGCGATGGTGGCCATTGCCAGACTGGGCGGCTCCCACTGACGGCGCGGAACCCATGGCGATGTGGCGGGACTTTGAACCAGCAATGCTTTCATTGGACCTCGATCTGACTGGCGCCCGTCTTCAGAGAGACGCAACAAGATTTACTGCAACAGCATATCGAATTTAAGCCGGACTAATATCCGTCTTGCTGCCGGAGAGTTTTGCGCGGATTAAGGACGCAATCCGTTCCACCGTATCCAACGCATGAACGTCAATCTCGCGCGGCATGAATTCAATGGCGTAGTGGTTTTCGATGAAGTCGACCAGGCCGAGCATACCAATGGAATCGATGATGCCGCTGGTGATAAGAGGCATGGTGTCCGTAATCGCCTCAACGGGTGAATCGGGCAGATAGTGGGCTGCGACAAACTTCCTGATTTCGGTCTCAATCTCCACGCTTTAGTCTTTCCGCCATCTTGCCCAAGGCGAGATAATCGATTTTGCCGCGGCTGCTCTTGGCGATAGCATCCAAGAAGACGATGCGATCAGGCAACATATAAGACGGCAATCGGCGCCCGCAGTGGACTTTGATATCTGCCGTGTTCACGGCGCCGGGCGAGCTGAGACGAACAAAGGCCGCAATCATTACAGCCTCTTGTTCGCCCTCGACGGCAACCACAGCAGCTTCCAGTATATCTTCATTGGATAGCAGCGCGGCCTCGATCTCTCCCAGTTCGATGCGAAAGCCGCGGCGCTTCACCTGGCGGTCGAGGCGCCCGGCAAACAGGTAGCTTCCATCGGGAGCTACTGAAACGCGGTCTCCCGTACGGTAATACAAAATGCCATCGAGCATGACAAAGCTGCGCTTCGTCTCATCAGGACGATTCCAGTAGCCGCGCATAAGAGAATCGCCACCAGCCAACAGTTCCCCGCTGCCGGCGTCGATCCGCACAGCGGCATAGGGGCAGGGATAGCCAATGGATAAAGGTTGCGAGCCATCGAATTCAGGCGGCACACTACGCCATGTCACCACATTGGTCTCGGTAGGGCCATAGAGGTTTGCGCAAAGCGCCTCGGGAACCGCAGCTCGCAATTTGACCAGGGCGGGCGCGGGAAAGACCTCGCCGGCGAAGAGAATCAGGCGCAGTTGAGGATAGCAATGAGCGGCCATGTGCCCTCCCTGCAACATGCCGGCAAGGATGGAGGGCACGGAGTACCAGCAACTGATGCGGGACTCGCGCACAAACTGCACCAGAAAACGCGGCATCCACACGATATTGTCGGGGACCAGCACCACTGTCGCGCCACACAAGGCCATGTTGAAGATGTCGAAGGTGGACAGATCAAAGCCCAGCGGCGAGGGACAGGCGATGCGGTCGCCCGAAGAGATTTGAAACTCCTGCGCGGTCCAGCGAACGAAGGCGCCCACGGCGCGATGAGAAAGCTCGACACCCTTGGGCCTTCCCGTTGAGCCGGAGGTGAAGAGGATGAACGCCGTGTCTTCGGCCGTCAATTGGGGCAAAAGCGCAAGATCGGTCTCAGTTTCTTCCGGCGTCAGCCACTCGATGCAAGCCCCGCTACCCAAATCGACGATGCGGGGCCCCGCTTCACCGGCCTCGATCAGCAGTCGGGCCCCGCACTCGGCCAGAACCGCGTCGACACGCTCCTGCGGCCAGCGCGGATGAATGGGAACATAGATAGCTCCGGCCAGCAGCGAGGCGAAGACCGCCACAATTGCGTCGGTGTTCTTCGGCAACGCCAGAGCGATACGGTCCCGCGGCTGAATTCCGTGTTGGCAAAAGCGCACGGCCAGCGATTGAGTTTGTGCGAGCAGCTCACCGAAGGAAGTAACCCGATCCTCCTCGATGATGGCAATAGCATCAGGCGCGAGTTCCGCGCTGTGCCGCAGCCATTCGTGCAGCAGTTCGCTCTCAGGCCCGGGCAAGCGTTACCCCCCAGGTGAAACCGATGCCCGCCGATGCAAACAGCAGCAACTGACCGGGACGAATGAGCCCTTCGCGCCGCAGCTCCGCATAGTTGATGACCAGGTCGCTCGCGAAGGTGTGGCCAAACTCGGCCATGCGGGTGAGCGGCAAACCGCCCTCGGGCAGCCCCACCATTCTGCGGAAGCCCTCGCGATCGCGCCGGCTGAGGTTCGAGTAGATGAAATGATCCACATCGCTCAAGCGCAGCCCGGCATCGGCCAGAACCTTATTGGCCAGCCGGAAGAGATGCAGATAAAAGATGGGCATCACCTTGTGCTCGATCATGAGCGCGTCTACGGTAAGTTGAATATGCCCTTCGTTCCGGGCGACGCCAATGGCCTGGTGCAGATGGCCCAGTGTCATGACTTCGACACCCAACACCAGTGGTCCCTGCGCGCCTTCGCGCTGGAGCACGACGGCACTGGCGGCGTCGCCCTGCACGGTGATGGGTAGCAGCGAGCGGTTGTCGGGGGGCGCGGCATCGCCGGTGACCAGCAGCGCTGTCCGAATGCGTTCGTCCATGCTCATCCAGCCAAGCGCAGTCTTCAGGGCCAGATGCAGCGCGCCGCATCCGCCCGCCCGGAAGCTGAGATTCATTGAAGTCTCCGCCCCAAGATCGACGCTGAGCCGGTGAGCAAAAGAGATGGATGGAGAGTTCTCGCCAGGGAAGGTGCTGTAGTCCAGGATAAGGTCAATGTTGCTGCCTGAAATCCCGGCCTCACCGATGGCCGCCGTTGCCGCTTTCAGAGCCAGATCATAGGGCTGCTCGTCCCCACAGACGCGCACGCGACCGAGTCCAAGATTGCCCAGGGCCCTTTCTCTGGCCAGGGGACTCAGCGGCGCCAGCGTGGTTTCCACCCTGAGCCGCTCGCGCTCCAGAATATCTGCCACGTCCTCCTCGTCGGGAGGCACGGCGTAAGCGGCCGCTGCGATGCGTACATTCAAATTCAAGATAGCTCCAATCGCAGCGCGGCATAGCCGCCGTGAGCGGATGCTCCCGAGAGAAGCGCCTGGCCACGACCGGGACGCGTGCTCAGTGCCAGCAACAGGTGCAGAAGACCGCCAGCTTCCCCCATCCCTGTCGCAACTGGCCGCGCAGGAATAATCACCGACCCACCAACCAAGTTGCGGCCCGAATCGGTCAAGGAAGCTGAAGCGCAAGGCGCGCCATTGCCAGCGCAGATGGTGAAGTCCAGTTGGACATCTCCCAGCAATTGACGCACACGGGCTTGCGCATCGCCTCCACTCGCCCAGCACCCCGCACCGAGAGTGGCATAGGAATGAGCCGCTGGCCTGCCCACCGGCTCCAACACCATAGCCACCACGCCCTCGCAAGGGACAAACCCACCCGCAGCTGACATCGGCTCATTGCAAAAACAGGCCGGCGAAAGCAGATGGGCCGCTTCGTACCACTCGTAAACCGCCTGAGTGAGCGTGTCTCCAGCTAGCACAATGGCCATGTCAGCCTGCCCATAACGCAGCAGAGACGCGGCCTGAAGCAGCGCGCTCTCTGCCGCAAAGCTCTTGCTGCTGACGGTCAGGTTGGGTCCGCGCAGATCGTGAAAGAGGGCCACGTGACTGGCCGGAGCATTGCTGAGCGTCTCGGGAAAGGTGATGGGGTCGGTCCCCGCCCAGCCGTTTGTAGCGGCGCTTTGATAGAAAGCCTCCGTGAGTTCGACGCAGCCAAATCCGGTGGCGAACAAGACAGCGATGCGGGAGCGATCCATCTGTCCCAGGTCGATGCCCGCGTCGCGCAGAGCCAACGACGAAGCCACCAGGGCCCACGCCGAGAGACGATCCAACCGTCGCGTCTTCAGGCCCGGCACAATGCTGGCGGGACGAAACGGTTCGACCAGAAAAGCCCGGCGCAATCCGGGAGTGGCCCAGGCGGTGATCACGCTCGGTTCCAGAGGCTCCGCCGAGATAAGTCCGGCCAGCGGGCCATAAGGTGTAACCGAGCCGATTCCGGTGAGCACGGGCAAGGCTGTCTTCATAAGCTGTGGCTCCCGAAGACCAGCGCGGCGTTACTGCCGCCAAAGCCGGCAGAGACCGACATGGCTACAGGCAGCGGTTCGCGGCGTAGTTCGCCACGCGCCCAGTCAACCTTCGAGCTCTCAATTGGGTTCTCCAAACGCAGTGTGGGAAATAGCGCGCCCGCCTGCATGGCCGTGATGGTGATGGCTGCCTCCAGCGCGCCGGCCGCCCCCAAACAGTGACCGAAGTAGGATTTTGTAGATGAAACTGGAATCGGCCGGCTGCGTCCATGGAAGGCGTTTTCATAAGCGTGGGTTTCCGCAATATCGTTCAAGGGCGTGCCCGTGCCGTGCGCGTTCACATAACCGACCTCATCGACGCTGCAAGCCGCCATCTCCAGGGCGCGCTCGATGCAAGCTGCCAGCCCAATGCCGTCCTTCTGCGGTGCTGTCGGGTGAGATGCATCGTTGGTCATTGCCCAGCCCCGCAATACGGCCAGAATCCTGGCGTCGCGCTGTTGGGCGTGAGCCAAGGTTTCCAGCACGAGAACGGCGGCGCCTTCTCCCAGATTCAGCCCTTTGCGATCCTGGCTGAAGGGCCGGCAAGGCTCCTGATCCAATGCCTGAAGCGAATTGAACCCGCTCAGGGTGAACGGGCACAGCGCGTCGCTGCCCCCGGCGAGAACCATCGGAGCAGCCTCATCCAGCAGCATATTGGCAGCCAATGCAATGGCCATTGCACCCGAAGCGCACGCCACCGAAACGGCGCAGGCTGGCCCCAAAATGCCCAGATGCTCTCCCACCGAAGCGGCCACCCGCGACACTGAATAGGATGCGGCCCGCGACAATCCGCCGTGCCGATACCAGGCTGCCGGCCCCCTTGAAATCTCCGGATCAATCTCGGTCAGACCGGCGACCGTGCTTGCCATCACGATGCCGCTCTCGCGCAAGTCAAAGCCGGACAAACCCTCCACTGCATCGCGCGCCGCCGCCATCGCCAGCCGGTCGGAGCGCGAGTAGTGATGCCCTTCAACCGGAGGCGGCAAGGCGTTGACCACGGCAACAGTTCCCTCAAAGCCCGGATACAACTCCGTTGCCTGCCGCAGGCAACACTCGCCCCTCAGCATCCCGTCCCGCAGGCTGGACAAGCCTATGCCATAGGGACTGATCACGCCAATCCCGGTCACAACAATAGTTTTCTTCGCATCAATCACGAGAATGAACCGGCCAAAAATCGAAAAAGTTTACCCACTGATCATAGTAATTTGCCAACTGCGCTTCGAGAAACTCGACCGCCTTATGCAAGCCAGCCCGCTGGCCTTCGTCGCGATTGCCCGTCGAAGCGGGCAAAATCGGTTCGCCCAGCAGAACTCGATAGCGTAACCAGCCCGTGCGCACCACGAAGCCGGGCAGCACCGGCGCGCCCGAAACCTGCGACAGCAGAAACGGCCCCAGCGGAAACCTCGCGGGAGCTGAGAAAAACGTGACATCCGCGCCGTGACGCGCGTGGTAGACGCGATCTCCCTGAATGGCGACAATCTCATTGCGGCCCAGTGCCTGCAACAGCTCGATTGTGGCCCGCGCGCCGCCGCGCAGATCCACGATCCTCAACCGCTCGTTGCTCATCCGGTCGCGCAGCATTTTCTCCGCCGGCTTGTCCTCCACCACCCTAGCCACGTTGACGGGACGGTCGTGCATCTCCAGCAGGCGCGAAGCAAACTCCGGGTTGCCCAGATGCGCCGTCCACACAATCAGCCCATGGCCCGCAGCCAGACAGCGGTCGATTACCGCGGCGCCGCGTTCCCCGTCCGCCAGCATGGAACGCAGTTGCTCATGGCTGGCCTGAGGAACGCACGTGTAGGAAACGATCAGGTCGCAAAAGGAATAGAAAACGCGATAAACCTTCCATTGCAATCCCAGCCCACGCTTCCCAGAGACCCGGTGCAGATTGCGGGCCACGGCGCGGCGCTCACGCTTCAACATCAGAAAAAAGATCAGCGCGGTAACCGCCGCCAAGGGCGGCTGCACGAAGCGCGGCAGCCAGCGCATGGTAAAAAACACGATGCTCAGCGCGGTCACGTTGTGAAAGCGATGCCGGTACCAGCGCTTCAATTTCCACCCGCCTGCGTCAGCTCGCTTACCTCGTGAATCACCTTGCGCTTCAAAACCGAGTACATATGAACAATCTCCGTGTCCTCGTATCCGATGGAGCGAAGCGTTCGCACGGCGCCATTGACAGCTGCGGCGTTGCTCATGCCGAAGCGCCGATGATACTCAATCTGAATCTCATTCATCTCGTGCTTCGACAGGGTAGGCGTCCCCATCGCCATGTCGTTGTAAGAGAAGCGGCTGGTCAGTCCCAGCCGTTCGGCGTCCCAACCCGCCTCCACGGCCTGCTGATTAATCTCGCAACCGGGAAAGAAGCGCAGACAGAAGTGATACGGAAGCAGCGACGGCTTGGGCAATTCGCCCAGCCAGTCCAGGGTGCGCTGCGCCATCTCCCTCGTTTCGGTGGGAAAGCCGTACATGGTCGAGATATTGACGGCCACATTCTGTCTCTGCGTGTAGGCGATAATCTGGCGCGCCTTTTCGAGGTTAAGATGCTTGCGCACCAGATTCTGAATCTCTTCCGTGGCGGATTCCACGGCATAAGTAAACCAGACGGCGCCCGCTTCCATCGCACGATCCACAAACTTCTCGCTGGCGATATCCGCGCGCAGGCCATTGACAAAGTACATCCGCAGCTTGAATCCCGCGGCCTGAATCATGTCGAACAGATCCAGCGCACGCTTCACATCGACATTGAAGATATCGTCAACGATGTAGAAATCCCGGATGCCGTGTCGGTCGTAAAGCGTGGAAATCTCTTGAAAGATATTGGCGGCGCTGCGCAACCGGATACCCTTCCAATGACTGAAGCAATAAGTGCAGCCATAGACGCACCCCCGGCTCGTCAGCAGCACTCCCTGCCGCCGGTGATTGTAGGCGTAGCTAAGCTGGCTCCGGTACTGATCGATATCGATCAGGTCGTAGGCAGGGAAGGGCAAACTGTCAATTCCCGCATTCTGCTGCCGCTCGGCGTTCTCCACCTCCCGGTCACCGTCCCGGTACAGAACTCCCGCGACCGTGCCGGGAGACGCGCCGGAAAGCAGTTCAACAAAGACCTGTTCTCCTTCTCCTTGAACGGCAATTTCCACTTCCGGCACTTCTTCGAAGAGCCGATGCTTGTAGGCCTTAACTATCGGCCCGCCGACCATCAGCGTGGCGTCGCTGTTGGCGCGCACCAGCGAGGCAACGCGCTGTAGTTCCTCGAGAAAAAACGCGATCGACCGGAGGCCGACGATATCGGGTTGAAACTCCCGCAGGATGCGCTGAAATCGTTCGTCGTCGGGGCAAGTGAGCGAGGATTCGACAATGCGCACTTCCACGTCTGGCAGTGCCGCGCGGGCGCTGGACGCCAGATACATAAGACCAAGCGGGGGCACATGCATCTCGTAAGGCATGGTCGTGCCCACCCACTTGTTCATGTTGTTGCATTCGACCAGCAATACCCGGGAGCATCGCGTTCTCTTGCTGGTCGGCATGGCCGGAATCGCTCCTGAAGGTTTATTGCTTGGCGGCGACTTTGGCCTCGACGACCGCAGCCAGAGTTCGGATGCTCTGCCAGGAGCCTTCGTCGAACTCGCCCTCTACCAGCTTGATCCCAAAGCGTCTCTCAATCTCCAAAATGAGTTGCAAAATATCGATGGAATCGATCTCAAGATCGCCCCCCAGCAACTGTTGATCGTCGCTCAGGTCTTCAGGCGTCTTGTCCTTGATCCGCAAACCGGAAATAATAATCTCTTTGAGTTGTTGCGCAGTGTTTTCCATGGCGATTTCTCGTCAAGAATAGCACGATGCGCCAATAAACTCGCGGCTCTCCTGCAGGCGAGCATGATTCATCGTATAACCTATTGATATAAAGTATGTTACGAGTGGATCCCTCTTGGCCGGGTTATGAAGGGCCCCAGAGTTCGCGAAACGCCGTCTCCCGCCTGCCAAGGCCACTTCCTGAACTGCCTTCGACCGCAAAATCAAACCCTCGTTACGACTAGATGGATTTTTGGCGCGGGAGAGCAGGAAAAACGGTGATTCGCAGATGGGTAGAACCGTAGGGAGCCAGAGAGATTCGCTCTACCGCCTCACTGATCTTACTCGTGCTCAGATCAGGCAAACAGGGGGTGAACTTTTGCGCGGGCTTTTCCGGATTGCTTTGCAGTTCCCAATCCTCGATTCTCCTTGCCGGCACCGTGATACAAATTGGGGGATGTTCCCAAGGGTCCAATAGCGGCCCCGGCGAAACAGGCTCTTTCTTCACCTCGACTTCGCTCGCCAGCTTCGCCTCATCCAGGGAGAGGCCATAATTCCACGCACTCTCCGGAGTGGCCTCCCAGCTCGGAAACTCTTCTGTCGTATACATTGGTTCTACCTTGGTCGTCCAGCACTCGTTGATGGGCAGCGCATACACAAGAGGACCACGCTCAATGCCGATAGCCTGTTGCGGCCATCGCGTGACGGCAATCTTCATCGGCAGACAGAGCACGATAGTATCGCCCGGACTAAAGATGCGCTGCAGCACCACAAATCCCTTGCGCGTTCGCGTTGCGGCAACGGCTGAACCGTTGATGCTGAGGCGAGGCGCATCACACCACTCTGGAATCCTCAGAGAGAGCGGAAAAGTGACTTTCTGGCCACAGTTGATCTTCAAGTGAATCTCTTCCTCGAAGGGATAATTGGTTGTCTGCACGATCTCGATGGACTGTTTGTCCACTCCCACGGTGGTCTTCAATGTCGATGGTCCATACAGAACGGCGGACAGGCCTCCATCGTCGCTCTTCATCCACATTCGGATCACATAGTTGGGAAAAATGCGATGAAAGTTGCCGCCGCAACATGCGGTGCGCTGGCCAGGATTCGGCTGATAGGCCATCATGCGCCCGCCGTGTTCTTCGAACTTGGGCCAGTTGTGGTCCGAGTCAAGGGTGGCAAGAAATTGATTGGGGCAGGAAAAGTATTGTACGGCTTTCCAGTCGTTCTTAATGGCGCCCGGCGCCGCGTTGAAGCAGGCGCGCTCAACGCGGTCAGCCCAAAGGGAATCTCCGGTGGCCATCAGCAAGTATCCCCACGACCAGGTATGGTCGCGGATGTCGCAGGTCTCATGCGAATCCAAGGAGGTGACAGGCCCGAACCACTCGGACGTAGACGGAATGCCATCGATGAGCATGTGGTGATCATAAATGCGGCGCTGTGCCGCCAGCGCGAAGTCCAGGTATTCCCGTTTGCCGGTGTACATATAGAGGATGGCAGGCTGCTTCGCTGTTTCAGCATAGGTTTCTCCGTGCGCATTGATCGGCGTATTGCCGAAGACACGCATCAGAGAAAGATCCGCATTGTCAGCATCAGCAGCGTACTTCATATACTCCTGCCAGGCATGTTCCGCCATCGCCAACAGCCGCGGCTCGCGAGTTTGCTGAAAGCACCACAACATGTCTTCGATGTTGTTGACGTTTCTCTTCGGCTTTCCATAGGACGCTGTGTCGTTCAAATAATGCCGTTGCAGCGCCAGCGCGATCTCACGCTGCATGACCGACTTCAGTAGAGTCTGCGCGTCCGAGGCGGCTGCCACGCTTCTGAAAAACACATTGTGCGGCCAGCGGTGGTAATCGCCCAGCGGATCTTGAAATAGCTCGGGGCCAAGATAGCCTTCCATATCCGGATGTGAAAGCGTGTACTCGATCGGCCTGCACGCTTTTGCTAAAAGAGCCTTGTCATCGAGCAGGATGGCAAGCCAAGTTGCTCCGTCGATCCAGTATGCTTTTTGCTCCCATGGCCACCAGGCTTCAAACTGTTGTTCGAGCATCCAGTACGCCCTTGCTGCTCTTCGGCCCAATATGCCTTGGTGAAAGGCCACGAAACCCCCGGCAGGTGGAAGCCCAATTGCGCCGCCTGCTTCAGGAGATATTCCCGCAGCCAGCCCTCCGGCCGCACGGCTCCCGGCGGCAACGCGCGCAAAGCGCCGAAATACGAAACAGGGCTGGAGTCTGCGTCAGACTCCCCCAAACGACGACCGGGAACTCATCAGCAGTGCCGAACTCATCAGCGCAAGGCGCATAAACTCCCGGCGATTCAATTCATTCTCTGCACGCTCCGGCACCATTCCCATTACTGTTTCCGCCTGCATATTCTTCCTTCCCATGACAGTGGATGACCAGGACTCAGACTCCCGCCGCAACAAACAGACACTTGAGCACTGGAGTCGGAGCCGCAATGATCAGAGCGAACAACGAGTGTCCGTGGCCCTTTTGCCTATAAGAACTCCATGTGCGCTGCTTCGCGCATCATGCGATCCATCTTGGTATAGAAGGGAGGCACCAATCAACGGAGCGTCATCACCCAGGATGGACCGGCGCATGCAAAGCTTGTCGGCAATGAGCTCGTAAGCTCTGTTTCTGACGAACGCGATCAATGGGTCCAGGAACAATTCGCGTAGTGCATTGCTGATGCCTCCGCTGATGCATATTAACTCGATGCTGTTCAAGTTGATCAAATTAACAAGCCCGATGCCGATGTACATCGCTGCTCTGTGCGTCAGCTCCAGAGCTTGTTCATTCCCCTGTTTTGCCAACTTGAACACGTCGTCAACGCTAACGTCTGAATGGTTCTTGTGCAGAAGTTCGCCAATCAGGGGAATTCTCTTTTTTGCATCGCGCACAATCGCGAGCCCGCCGCCATATGCTTCCAGGCAACCGTGGCGGCCGCAATTGCAGAGTTCCCCTTCGGCCTCGACGATTTGATGGCCAAATTCTCCGGCAGTGTTCAGGGCGCCGTGAAAGATGCTGCCCTCAAAGACCATCCCGCAACCAATCCCCGTACCGAGAGTTACACTGGCAACGCTGCGCGCGCTCCTGCCTCCGCCCACCTGGTACTCGGCCCACGCGGCCGCTCTTGTGTCCTGGGTGAGGAATACGGGGGCGTGGAATGCTCGTTGGATGATCGGGGCAATACTCACGTTTCTCCAGAACAAGTTTGGAGCGCAAATTACTATTCCGTTGGCGGAGTCGGCGGTGCCCGGCACTCCCACCCCAATGCTATTTATCTCTTCCTCCGCCAAGGAAGCATCCTTCAAAGGCTGGTTAACCTCCTCAACGATCGATTTGATAATCGCATCGCTTCCACGATTGGCATCTGTCGCTCTCTTTTTCTGGAGAAGAATCTTCCCGTCGTCATTGACGATTCCGAGCTTGATGTTCGTTCCACCAATATCGACGCCGATGTTGAGAACTTGCCCGCTCATAGACACTCCCAAGCGAATTCGCGTGCAAACGAAGAATGCCGCACGCGCATTGCGATTTCATGCTGTCCTTTAACTCACTTGCTCATAGCTTGCGATCTTCGCAATTCTCTCAGCGTGCCTGCTGCCGTGAAATGCCGTACTGAGCCAGACCTCGATGATCATCTTTGCCGGCTCAATTCCTACAACCCGCGCCCCGAGGGCGAGAACGTTGGTGTCGTTGTGTTCTCGCGAAAGCTTCGCGGAGTAGGGTTCGCTGCAAACTACGGCGCGTATGCCCTTCACCTTATTTGCGCTTATCGAGATACCCACGCCAGTTCCTCAAAACAACAATCCCTTTTCGCATTGGTTCCCGGCCACTGCCTCGCCCACGCGAAAGCCGAAGTCGCAGTAATCCACCCGCTCGGGCCCGAACGCTCCGAAATCCTGAAGTTCACAGTCCTTTTCGATTAGCCATGCCTTGATGGCTTCTTTGAACTCAAATGCCGCATGATCCGAACCTATGGCAATCACCAAGCTTTCTCCTTTCTCTTCGTTGTTCCGGGCATCACAGCAACATCGATGTAACCAGCAGAATGAGCCCGGCGAGAAAGAAGACAAACATGGTTGCGATCAACGCCTGTGTGAATTTTGACGCGCCCTTCATTTCCTTCCAGACACAAACTCCCTAGATGGCGGCGATCATGGTTCCGCCCTGGCCGAGGCCGTAGGCAATTGCCGGACTGGCAGCCTTGGAAGCAATAAAGTTGGAGGAAACTCCGACCCCGTTAATGCACCCGCCCAGTATGCCGATCAGGTGATACTTCAGAGTGCCAGCTGAAATAGTCGGAGTAAGTGGCTTTTGATCCCTTGACAGGATGGGACATCAGGTAGGTATTAAAAACCAGGTTGGAGATGAAAGATCCCGCGCAATACACCTGAACCGCGGCATAAGGTCCAAACTTACCTGGTTCAAGATGATGGAAGTCCAGCGAAATGGAACGCTGCACAAGGAAGTAAAACAACCCCATCAGGATGCCGCCGCCGAGGGCCAGGGAGATTCCTTTTACGAGTTCTCCCACTTCACTGGTTTTTCCCTGGCAATTCCGGTAGGCCAGTCCGTCCAGGATGATAGCCATCATAATCAGGGCGACACCGCTGAAGATCAGCACCGGGTTGCCTTTGGGTTGGGCGACGTAGTTAATCAGCACGCCCTCAACAAGCCCTATTCCAATCGCGATGGGGTAGGCAACGGCCATCCCCGCCAGGTCCAGGGCAGCCATGAAAAGCATATTGGCCAGGTTGAAGACAAATCCGCCCAGAATGGCCCATTGATAACCGCTCGCGCTGCCCTGCCGCAGATCTCCAATGAGACTCCTTCCTTCTGCGCCGAACGAGCCGAAGGTGAGACCGATGAGCAATGGCAGGAGCAAGTATCCGACGGCCTGATCCCAGTAGAACAGGGAGAATGGATAGGAGCGGGGTTCCATCTTGAGCGTGTTGGCCCACGATCCCCAACAGATCATAGTCAGCAGGCACAGTGCTACAGCGAGTGGGTACGAATGGACGATCATCATTGGATTTGCTCGACACCTTTCACAAGCTCTTTAACCGCAGTTATCGCTTCACTGATGGTGAAGCCCTGTTGGAAGATGCTGGATGTTCCGCCCACCAACAGGTTGGCGCGCCCGTCGCCGAGTTGAGGCACGAAATGCTCAAACTGGTGTCCCGCATAGGCCAGCGCTAGAGGCTCGGCGCCCTCGGCCACGCGGTTACCGGCTAGAACTTCAACGCCATGATCGCTCGTGAGCGCCGTCGCGTCGAGTCCAAGTTCCCGCGCCAATTCCACATTCAACTTCTCCAGCCGTGGCAACGCAACGGGTGTTGGGTCCAATCGCGCAAAGAAGTGCTCCGGCAACCGCGCATATGTGTTGTCAAAGCTGAAGCGAACCTCTAGACCGCTGGAGGCTAGAGTGGTCGGCTGCACGTTTGGGGAAGTATCGAGTGAATCCATCGTCTATTTGATGTGAGCTTGTCATTTTTGTCGCGTTCTATTTGCTCACAAAAAGTGACGTTTACGCCACGGGATTATTCCAGGCGCCATGGCGGTTGGGTAGTAATCCAGGAGAGAACATAGGAAGCGCGCCGATGGGCGATTTCTTGCCTAGTTGTCATGAGCGGACGACTTTTAGCGCCCGTTGGCTACTTTGTTGGCGTAAGACTTCCCGTTAGAGTCAGGTCGATATCGACCACTTTAGCCACTTTGAGAATGAAGATGCTGGGGTCTTTCAGTCCCCATTGAACATACGGAACAGTGAAATGAGTTTTGGCTGTGAGAGCTGTCCCCTCGATGTGAATCTGCATGGGAGCCGTCAGATCGTGCGGAGTCCCATGGAGTGTAAATACGCCGGTAACCTGAATGGTGAAATCTCCTGATGCCGGAATAGTCCCCTGATAACTCTTGGGCACGAAGGAGACATCGGCAAAGTGCGCAACATCGAGTACATCGCTGTTCATCTTTTTATCGCGGCCCTGATCGCCGCTGTTGCCGCTGCCAGCCGCGACTATCACAGATCCGGAGATGGTCTGGGCGCTGCGGTCGTAATCGATCGAACCACTCTGCACATGGAAGGTCCCATCCACGTGATGCGTATTTCCGCCTAGAGCGAAGGCGACTTTGCTTGCATCGGGATTCACGGTAAAGGTTTGATGCTGGGCGAACACAAGCGGAGCGAGGGCCAGCGAGAGTGCGAAAATCAAAGATCGTGTAATGGTCTTCATGTTCTGTCTCCTTCGGGGATGGTGTACTTATGGATTTTGATTTGGTTGTCTGATCTGCTGGGACAACCAGAGAGAGATCGACGCGATTTCGTTGTCCGACAAGTATTCGTGCCCGGGCATATCTGTTCCGTGAACGCCGAATTTAACGATCCGTGCAATGTGAATTCGCTGCTCGGCACGATCCTCTGCAAGCGAGAGATGAAGGTAAGGTCCGACCGAAAGATCGGGGGGAAGGCGCTTGAAGTGACCTGCCCAGCGCGTTTCACCGCTTGCGTCGTGGCAGGTGGAGCAGGATCGATGAAAGAGCCTCTCTCCATCACGGGCATTCGCAGATGCAACGGCGGAAGGAGATGGCTGCCAGTTATCCTCCTCTGACAGATGTTGAGGCAACCCGCTGCCATGCAGGCTTTCGAGGTAACTCACGAGATCATTGCCGCGCTGGTCGCGGAAGAGAAAGGCATAGGAAGGCATGATGGATGCGCCGCTGACCTCGGGCGGGTTGCAAAAATGCAGCTTGAGCCAGAACGGCGAACGGCGTCCGCCAACCTGGGAGAGATCGGGACCTTGACGGCGATTGCCGATCAGCGGCGGACGCTCCTGGCGGAGTTCCTGAAGAGTCTCAGCCGGTCCCCACATTAATACATCCGGCGAATCTGGACGGACATATTGTGTGTGGCAGTTGATGCAGCCTTCGGAGATATAAACTTGCCGACCTCTCTCGATCGGAGTGAGTAGCAAAGGGCTGTCACTGGCCGTAAGAATGCGATTCAGTCCAAAGGCAACCAGCAGCGTCGCAAGGGTCAAAGTAACTTCGCGTTTATGCTGCTGAATAAAAGTGTGTGACCAGAACGGCAGAATGACGACTCCTGCCGCCAGGACAAACAGAGGTGGAACGAAACCGAGGTGCTGGCCCATGCCGATGCCCATTGCGGAGCCAAACCAGCCGGCGATGGCGTAGAGCCACCCAGCTTGACATCCGCGCTCTGCCGCGGATGTGGCAGGCGCAAGCAGAGCGGGATAAGCGACAAGTGCGACAGAGTACAGCGAGACTCCAACGGGATAGAAGATGGATGCCAACGCAATTCGACGCGGATCAAGCAGCAGGCACGCGGCACCCAGCGCGAGGAATGAAACAGAGAGCACAAACACGAGGCCTCGACGGCGCAGAAGCCATACGGTCGCCAGCGCCGCCAACAGATGAAGCGCCGCGTTTAGAGAGAGGTGAATCGACCCCTCCCATGTGCCAGCTTTCAATTCTGGAGTTTTCTGAATGATGAAGAAAGCGGCAGAGTCCAGCCAGACAAGCGCGGTGAAGCAAATGAGCACACGAAGGAATGAATAGTTAGCTTGCGGAGCAGTTAGTGTTTCTTCCGGCCGCGGTTGCATTGGTGCAAAGGTTACGGCGACTCCGGCAAGGCACAACAGACCTGCCGTTGCGGCCTGCACCTCGGAGGATGCATTGAAGAATGAGGGAATATTGCAGACCAAATAGCCGACGCCAGTGCCCAGGCCAGTAAGCAGGAGCGGATTGCGATTGCCCATCCAGCAGCGTAAATGCGTGACCAGCGTGACGGTGAGCAGACCCAGCCCTGCGCCAATCAGGAACGACAGAGCGATGCATGCGGCAGTGCCGAGGGGAACGAGCGAAAGAAATGCGGCTGCTGCTGAAGAACAGAGTCCAATGCGAAGCCGCAGAGGCGGCGATGGCCAAAGGCTCAGACGTGGCGTCAGCAAGCTGAAGAGAATTCCGCCGGCGGCCATTGCGGCCATCACGGCAGTCAGGTGCGAGCCAGCCACTCCAAGACTTGCCAGCCGCTTGAGAAAAGCAAACTGCGCAAAGATCAAAAAGTAGACATAGGTAATCGCGACAAGGCTAACGCCTTGCCATCCAGATATGCGTCTGTCACCGCGCAACATGGGCAAGCCAGCCTCTGCGAAGACCAATTGCCTGAATCAGAACGCATGCGCCGTCAGCGATGGCGACGGTGAGCCAGCCTGCCTCCAGCGTGTGCGCAAGAATCTGCGTGAGGACGAAGATGGCAACGCTGGCGCGAATGGTGGCTGTCAGCAGCCAGACAATTTCCAGCCTGCATGAGTTTTCCCGGCGAATCATCAGATAGGCGCCATAGAGACAGGACAAACCAACAGAGAGAACAAAGGCGCCAATGAAGGACAGATAAACCAATGCATTGTCTGGCGCGTGCAAACGCATCATTCCGAGCGTGAACTCAGGCGCTGCAATCAGCAGCGCGCCGGTGATGGCGTCAGAGAGGCCGATCAGTAATTGATAGACGATGAGGACGGGACGACTCATCCTGTCACCTCCTGGAGAGCGTGAACGACAGAGGATGCACGAAGCAGTGTTGCCGCGTCGATGAGCCAGTCAAGGGATGCAGCCAGCATAACGACTCCAACGACGAGGCGAAGAATGTAGATCACGTTGCGCGCAACTCCGGGGAGGATCGTGAACGTGGGATCAAAGCCTTCACGCCAGCCGGCCGCTGTCATCAGCACGACGTATCCGAGTACAGCGATATTCCATCCATAGAAGGAACGTGTGCGATTGAAGATCCAGCCCTCTTCGCCGAGCAGTTGGACAAGGACGAAGATTAACAGGCTGGAAGTGAATCCAGCCATGGCTAGAAGCGAGTGGCCAACAAGACCGTCAGTGAACTTGAAGTGATCGAGAATGCCGGGAAGAAAGAGAACCCAGCCTGTAAGGACCAGTGCCGCCCACCAGCACAAGAAGGCAATGCGCCAGCGGTGCGTATTTGCATTCCAGTTGAAGGCCGCATAATACGCGGGCGTGAGCGGAATCCAAAGAAGGAGGCTGCCGAGCGAAAGGAACTGCGCGGGGCGATGATGACTGATGTCGGCGCGGCCAAGAGCAAAACAGAGGACAAACTCGGCGACCATGACTGCCCAGGAAATCGCGATAGCTTTGGACCGTCTTGCTTTGCGGCGGGTAAGTCCGAAAGGAAGCATGAGAAGAATTGCAACTACGACTAGTGAAGATTCAAGCTGGCTGGCGCCGGTTGGGCCGCCTGTGTCTGGATTGACGGCTGGATAATAGCTTGGACTGCATGCTACGAACATGATGATGGGAACAGCAAGTAGGAGAAAAAGTCCGGCGGACTTTGCACTGCGCGCATGAATGGTTGCGTACTTCCATTCACGGGCAAATGCAACCGCCAGCAGCAACCATAGAGCAAGCATGGCTAGCGGAAATAGGACACGCGCATATCCCGACCAATCGAGGAACGGCTTGCCGCTGGAAAAGCCTGAGAGCCAGGAGAACGTGCCCACGGCGAGCGCGGCGGACCACGCCCAAAGCACCGGCCTGCACCACAGCGCAAGCGGCCCGCGGTCAACACCGTAGACCTTGAAAAGGAAGCCGGCCATGGGCAGACTCGTCCAGCCATAGAGTTCCAGATTCATATGCACCATGATCCAGCGGCCATACGTCCATTCGCCAAGCAATCTGTTCAGCGCGGGAAAGATCAGCAGAATCGCGATCAACAGACCGATGGCATTGGCAAAGACAAGCCAAAACAAGGCGTGAGCCGCGGCGCTGACGACTGGCCTCGGAGCATTGCTCGGCAAAGTCAGCGCATCAGGCCTCATCAATCCTCCCGTCATGCATATCCAAGAGCCGATCACAACGCGCGGCGAGGCTGCGATCATGCGTAGCCATCACGAGAGTCACGCCCTCTGTGGCTACAATCTCCAGCAGCAATGCGAAGACTGCTGCGCTCGCATGTTCATCGAGTGAACCGGTTGGTTCGTCGGCCAGCAGAATCTTTGGCCTGTTCATCAGTGCGCGGCAGAGTGCGGTGCGCTGGCGCTCGCCACCGGATAATTTCTGGATGCGCTGGCCCAGCCGATGAGTCAGGCCCGTGCTCTCCGCAAGCTGATGCAGTCTCGCCTGCGCAGTGCCTCGATCCGTCCCGGCTGCCATCGTTGGAATGAGGCAATTCTCTTCTAACGTGAGATCGGGAATGAGGTTGTGGAGCTGAAAGACGAAGCCGACCTCATGGCGGAGAAGACGCAGCAAGTTGCGGTGGCGATTGACCTCGACGCCGTTGACCGATACCAGTCCGCGGTCGGGAGCATCGAGGCCGCCGAACAAGTGCAGCAGCGTGCTCTTTCCGCAGCCCGACGGCCCGCAAAGCGCGATCGTCTGGCCTTCGAAGGTCTCGAAGTCCACGCCCTTCAAAACCGCAATCGCACCATCGTCATAGCTCTTCCATACCCCTTCAGCGCGAAGGACGACGCGATGTTCGTTTCTCGTTTGCAATCCAGATGGAATCATTCGAAGCGCAGCGCCTCCACCGCTCGAACTCGCATCGCATAGGCGGCGGGATAGAGTGCGCCAGCGAGACCGGTGATCAAGGCCATCAGAATTACGATCAGCAGCACGACCGGTTGAAGCGTTACGTCAACATAGCCGTGAAGTGCCGGAACCAGCTTGAGCGTATAGAGCAGAGAGGCTCCGATCAACAGCCCCAACATCGCACCGGACAGAGTTATCACCGCCGACTCGCCGAAGATCATCGCGGCAATCTGCGTATTCGAAAAGCCGCAAACACGCAGGATGGCGATCTCGCGAATCCGCGTAAACACTGACATGATCATGGTGTTGGCAACGCCGAATCCGCCCAGCAGCAGGCCGCATCCGCCCACTGCCCAGGCCGTGGCCTTGAGAATTTTGAATTGAGAGTAGGAGCGGGTGAACTCCGCGTCTTCAAGACCAATCAGGGTGGGAAATTTTGCCTTGACCGTATTCTTGAACAACGCCGCGTCGTCCTTGTTGCGCAGCTTGATGGTAATGACCGAGGAGTTTCCTTCTTTATGAAAGAAACTCTGCGCGGAGCTGAGCGGCATGAAGACGCCGCCATCTTCAAAGCCATTGGCCGTCTTCAAGATTCCAATGACGTGGAATATCCCGTGACCGATCGGCACGCGATCGCCGAGTTTTGCGCCGAGGAACTCCGCGGCTCGCTCGCCGAGAACCACGTCGTCGGAGTGCTGCGCGAAGGCGAGTCTGTCGCCGGCGGTCCAGCCTGCCTTGCGGATGCGCGCATCGCCGGCAGTCACGCCAAAGCAGGTGACGACCGGGTGATCGGAGCTGGAGACAATGCCGAAGAGCACCGGATCCGCATGAGCCACCATTGGCCAGCGGGAAATCTCCTCAAGCGCCGCCGCCGGAACATTGCTGAAGAAAAGATCGGAGACGTTGCGCTCGAAGACGATGATCTCGCTGTCGCTCGACAAAATGCCGGAGAACATTCCGATAGCGCCTTGCAAAACTGTGACCACGGTTAGCATGGCGGCGACGCTGAAGGCGATTCCCGCAATGCAGATAAACGACCTGACGCGATGGCGGCGCAAATTGGTCACGATCAGTTTGAGAAAGATCACGGGCGCGCTCCAATTGGCATTTCGCGGAGATTGCCTGTGATGCCAACAAATTCCTCTTCCAGGCTGCTGCGAAGTTTCTCAAGAAACGAGAGCCCAAGTTTTGCTTGCACAAGCCGTGCGAGTGTTCTGCCTCCCAGTTCAATGAACCGGGTAAGGCGCTCGACAGCGCCGGGGATGCCCATCGCGGACACGGCATTGGGCCGGTCGAGAAGAAGGTCGCGGGCTATTGTCTTTCCCGCATTCGCCTTGCTGCCGAGCACATCCTTCAGATCGTCGGTCAATTGATACGCGAGACCCCAGTAGAGAGCAATGCGTTCCAGAAGCTGAAGCTCCCGCGTTGAAGCGCCGCTCAGCATCGCCGGCAGAACCAACGTGAGCTGGATCAACGAGACGGTCTTGCCGCGCGCAATCCGCTCGGTTGTTTCGCGGTTATGCGGCAAGGTCGCGTAATGAAGGTCCATGCTCTGGCCGTTCAACAGGCCGTTCACGCCGAGGCGCTGCTCGATGTAGGCGAGTGCGCGCGTCTGACTTTCTCTTGATGCGGCTGAAACCGCTTGCCAGCTTAACGCGTAAGCGCGATTGATCAGCGCTAGCGCAGCCAGGATCGCATCGGCCTCGCCGAATTCGAAGTGAACACAGGAAGCCCCGCGCCGTTCCGTGGCATTGTCCATGCAAGGCAAGTCATCGAAGATGAGCGAAGCAGTATGGAAGTATTCGAGGGCGATGGCCAGATCCCGCGCTGGCGCGGCCTCCAAACCATAGGCTGTCGCCACCAGATAAACCATGCGCGGACGGATGAGGCTGCCTGGGTGGTCAAGCACATGGCGCAGCGCCTCTTCAAGGTACGGATCAATCGTTGACGGCAAATGAATGCCTGTGCTGAAAGCATCGGCGAGCGGCGTTGTATTCAATTCGTTCATCGCCTCGTTCCCTTCTTCTTTGTCGTTCAACGTATGGAGTGAACGGGAGGGTCATACCGGTGTTTCTCCCGTACTGTCGGCTCAATTGCAATTCATGAGTGAGACGGATATTCCTTTGGGTTGGGAAACAGGAAATACCGCCCGGCCTTGTAACGATTTTCAGCTCCGAGAAATGGGATGCCGACTGATACCAAGACTACTTAAGTTGCATGAAGGTGAGCCAACGCGCAGATGACAATGTGTTCATCTTCGACAGTTTTCGCGTTCCCACGGTTTTTTCCTGTTTGGGAGCTATCCACGAAAAGCCGATCGAAATGCACTAATATCTCCTCATGCGCCTTTTGCTTGTTGAAGATGAGATCGACATACAAAGCTTCTTGCAGAGATCGCTTGAAGAGGCAGGCTATGAGGTGGAAGCGGCGTCAGATGGCAAAACGGCTGAGCGTATCGCAATGGAAGACCCGTTCGACATACTGATTGTCGACCTCGGGCTACCCGACCAGGACGGTATCACTCTGATTCTCAAGCTGCGCCAGCTAGGGGTCAGCGCGCCGGTGCTGATTCTATCGGCGCGGCGAAGCGTCGATGACCGGGTTTGCGGCCTGGAACAAGGCGGAGACGATTATCTGACGAAGCCCTTCGCGCTTGCCGAACTGCTGGCTCGCCTGCGCAACCTGCTGAAACGCAATAGCCCCGCGGCAAGCGAATCGACCCGCTTGCGCGTCCTCGATCTTGAACTGGACCTGCTTCGCCGCGAGGCAACTCGGTCCGGGCAGATCTTGCAACTCACGCCGCAGGAATTTGTTCTGCTGGAGTATCTCTGCCGCAACGCGGGCCGAGTTGTCACTCGTTCCATGATTCTCGATAAGGTCTGGGGCATGCGCATCCAGCCAGACACGAACGTTGTGGATGTTCACATCTATCGATTGCGCGGCAAGGTCGATGGCCAGGGGCAGAAGCCGCTGATTCGCACGCTGCGGGGTGTGGGCTATGTCCTCAAAGACCGTTAAGCCGATCTTGCACAGCGCCGCCTGGCGCATCTCTCTGCGGGCGACCTTGGCATTTGCCTGCGGTACCATGCTGGTCTTTATCTTTCTGCACAGGTTTGTTGCCAGCGACATTCAGCGGCGCAGCGATGCATGGCTTTCAGGCGAGGTGAAAGTGCTGGGCGATGTTGCCGAGCAAACCCCGAAGAACGCTCTTTATGACCGTGTGGTAGGAGAGGTTGCCGAGCTGGTAAGCAAGGAAGTGCCGAACAAGGACTCCTCAGCCGGCGCAACAAACGACTCGGTGTTTTTTCTTCAGGCTAACGGCGACGGCTCACTCATGCTTTGGGTTGGAGCGGGAAGCGGCGTACCGAATTTAAAGGCCATCCAGGCTGTCAGGATTGTTCCCGGCAGCCCGTCGGATTTGCGCGTTCAGGGCTTCGAAGTCCCCTTTCGCGTCGCCTCAACACGCATCAATGACGGAAGTTCTATATATTTGGGACTCTCGGAGCGGGATGAACTGCGCGTTTTGAGGAGTCTTTTGCTGCGATTTGTGCTGCTGTGGCTGCTACTCGTTTTTCTGGGTTTCAGTATTGTCTTCTTTACGACCAAACGTATGTTGAGCCACGTTCAGCGGATGACCGAAGCCGCTTCGAGAATCGGCCATACCGATCTGAGCGCCAGGGTTCCCATCACTGCGCGCAACGATGAAGTCGGAAACCTTGCACTGACGTTGAACCACATGCTCGACCGCATCGAGATCTCGATGCACCAGTTACATACGATTACGGATTCACTGGCTCATGACTTGCGAAGCCCTTTGACGGCAATTCGCGGGAAGCTGGAGATGTCGCTTTTATCCGGCTCTCAAAGCGACCACTCCGAGCAGATTGTCTCGGCGATCGAGGAACTGGATCACCTGACCGATTTCCTGAACAAGTCCCTTGACGTCGCCGAGGCTAAGGCGGATGCACTGCGGCTGAATCGTGTTCCAGTAGACCTGGACAAATTGCTGAGAATCATGATCGATCTTTATGAGCCTTCGATGTCGGGAAAGGGCCTGCAAATCCGGCTCCACAGCGGCGGCCCTCTCATCGTTCAAGCCGATGCCGCGCTGATTCATCGTATGATCGCCAATCTTTTTGACAATGAACTGAAGCACATTCCCTCCGCCTGCACGGTGAACCTGCGCCTGAGCGTTGAGGAGAATACAGCTTTGCTCCTGCTGGAAGACGATGGTCCGGGCTTCGATCCAGAGGTGTTGCCGCATTTATTCGAGCGCCGGATCAAAGGAAGCAAGTCGACAGGGCACGGGCTCGGACTCGCCTTCGTCGATGCCGTTGCGCGCGCCCACGGAGGTACTGTGGCTGCCACTAATTGCGAAGCCGGCGGGGCGCGTCTTGCTGTCAATTTACCGCTCTTGGCCATTTCGGTTGGTCAAGTGGTCGCGAGCTGAGAGATGATGATCACTTCATCTCTATAGCGAGGAACACTTTAGGATCCCGACTCTTGCGCCTCACGATCTCAGACGGACTTGCGCTCGTCTTTGCCACCAAGCCGGCGGGGAGTTGGAGCAAATACAGTTCCTTCGCGGGCATGTCTCTGTCCAAACAACGGAGCGGTACTTGGGTTGCAAACAGCGATTTCAAAATGCGGTCAACGATCACATTGGCCTGGAGCCTGCGCCTTTGGACTGACACCAGCTGCTGTTACATTTACACTCCGACCTCCGGATACTAATAGCGCCAAGCGGCGCGCTGAAGCAAGCAGTATCTGTCTACTTAGCGAGAACGAATTATGTGAATACACAGCTCGTCAACTAATTTATAATGAGCAACTTGGCGTCAATTTAAGCACATTTGTATCGAATAACGCCGCAGGCTCCGCGAACATCCCTGACTAGGAATACCCCAAGTAGTGGGGAGGCTATTTCTGCGGCGGAAGCCAGCCATGGAGCCGCATCCAATTCTCCAGTATGCTGGGCCACACCGAAAGCGCCGGATAACTTCCACCTAGCGCCGTGCCATGCGGCCCCTGCTCAAAGATGTGCATCTCGGCCGGCACGCCGGCCTTGGTCAGCGCTTGAAAGAACACTACCGTCGAGAGTACTGGCACGGACTGATCGGATTGCGTCGCATAAAGAAAATATGGCGGCGAATCTTTTCTAACCTGTTGGCTCGGTGACATTTCCCGCACAACTTCGTCTGATGGGTGATCTCCGAGCAATCCTTTCATGGCGTTTGGTTTCGCCATTCCCTGCTCGAGTGTCAAACCTCCATAAGAGCTGATGGCAAAGTCCGGGCGGTCACTGATGCGATCTACCGGATCGGCTACGTCAGCCTTTCCGCTGTCGAACCGCGTCCCCAGAACTCCTACCAGATGGCCTCCCGCGGAAAAGCCCCAGACACCGATTCTCTCCGGCGAGACACCATACTCCTGGGCGTGCGCGCGCACCCACCGCACCGCGCGCTCACCATCGAGTATCGGAGCCGGGTAGAAGTATCTTGGGCCAAGGCGATAGGTCAACACAAATGCGCTGACACCCTTCACATTAAGCCACTCGGCGATGCGCGTTCCTTCCTTGTCGTATGCAAGATGCGTGTATCCGCCGCCGGGACATACGATCACTGCGGTGCGCAGACCATCTTTCAGCTTCGCATCGGGCGACGCGCCAAAGAACTCCAGATGCGGCTTGTCTTCCTCTGTATTTCCAATCGCGCTGGGTGCTTGTCCGTCCCAGAGCGGAATGACTTGACCGTGAGGAACGTCGTCCGCAGGCTGATGTACCGTTGGAAGCTGCGCAGACAACGAGGAAGCAAGCAGACTTAAGCCGAGCCACGCTACTTTCATAGTCACCTTTCCTGAAATCCCGTTCGACCAACCCAGCGGGATCGAGAATTCCGCTCCTGGACCGCAATATCCAATCACAACGATAGTTCAAGGCGCTGGCACTTCGCTATCAGTAAAGAAAAACGCTCAGGGCAACGGCAGTATTTTATCCGCTGACTCGACCTGAGATTCCATAATGTTGGGCGACGTATTAGGATCTACCTGCGTCGACTAGCGTCTACCGACGCTGCGTAGCGAGATTTCGATTGTCTGTCGCTCTGAAGCCTCACGGGATAATTATGAGAATTCAATTCAAAGTCGGACATCGTTCACCGGACGCCTGGGGCTCGGTGAAACTTGGCGAACAGGGTAACCCAAACGGAACCTGAATGTAGGCTGCCATGTTTTGTCTCCAATGAGGTCGAATAAAGCCGCCTGCGCTTGCGGTTCCTGTTTCTGCCAGCGTTGGTGATCGATCAACTCCACCACTTCATTGACTGGTCTGCCAGCCACGCCACGTGCAGTCGCAAGCAGGTGAGTCCGCTGCCAGATTCGGCCTGTGCGTAAACTCTGCGCGCGGTCATAACGATCCCGCACCGCAATAACGCCAAAGAGCAGCGTGGCGCGTAGCAGCTCCGCATAAGATTCCACCCGCAACAATCGATGCTTGACAGCAAACCGTCCCAATTGGACGCCTGTAAATTTTCTGATGGCTACCGTCGAGGGTGATTCGTCAAACTCGTCCAAAATCAAACCATCACGGAATTTCTGCACGTAGCTCCACTGAAGTCGAACCCACGGACTGCTCCCTTGTTCCACCTGCGGGTCCGCATACACGATGTCATTGGCCGTAGAGATCATATCCACGATGCGATTGCAATCTGCAGTCTCGGCGAAGACAAAAGCTTTCACATCCGTCTCGTCGCTCGCAACTTTTTGAATGGCTTCAACAAAATCCGTCGGCAAGGGTCTTAGATCATAGGGACTGCGATTCGTGTGCCAACGCGGAATCGCGTCGTAAAGCTCACTCTGTTGCTTTGGACCGGGAGCAAGCGCAACGCGGGCGACAAGTTCGGGGTCCGCGTAGGACGATGCCGAGAGCAGCTGTGCCGGAAATAGTGTCGCAGAAGCCTTGTAACCATTTGTGGTAGCAGCCAGCATCAGGTTTTCCAGCGCGCAACCCATCTCGATGTGTTCTTCACGCAGGTATGGATCGAGGGCTCCTGGAAATCTCCTGGGGGCGAGGTATAAGTCGATGGAGGAATCCCCAACCTTGAACAACCATGGCTGTGGGTTGTGCGGACTGGCCGCGAGAATGGCCGCGCGCACCAAAGCCAATGGGCTGTTTTTGCTTTCTTGCCAGTCCTTCCACGGCTCGAACGCCGGCCCTGCGCCCACGCTGAATACGCCTTGATCGCAAGCGCGCCAAACTCCGCCGGCTACGACAAGAACCGTAACCGCTCCTGCGCTCTTCAAGAACAATCTGCGTTGCATGGAACCTCCACTATTACCGGGCAACCTTGTCAAAGCAGGCTAATGCATCTTTCAAGGATGTTGCCCAAACTCCACTGAACCAGAGGAGGCAGAGACACTGAAACGACGATCCCTTAAGGGATTTCGCTCAATTCTGATTTGACTCTTGCGACAGTTCCGCGGAGGGTGAGATTAGTTGTTGCTGACAGCCCAAAACGCATTTCGAATTTGATCTGCGTCGATCAGTCCCCATAACGCCGAATGCGACGGCGACCACGGATCACATACCCGAGCCGGGAATCTGCGCCGGAATGCCTAATCCCCGATGGCCATCCCTGGCTGTGACCTGTTCGGAGAGCTCTGCAAGGCTTTGGATGGCAGCTTAACGCTTGCGGACTCAGAACCAGGGGTCTGGAGCGAAGGTCGGCAAGCGGGGTGCGTTGGCCTCAGCCGCTGGCGACGCCGGGGCTCAGGGCTGGCTTGGCGTCGCGCGCCGCGACAGCAATCAGCAGGCCCGAGCCGATGATCAGCGAACCGCCGAACAGCATGAGCAGACCAGGCTTGTCATGCCAGACGAGGTAAGAGATCAATGCTCCGGTGAGCAGCTGTGTGTAGTGGAACTGCGAAACGTTGCTGGCCGAGGTGTGCTTGACGGCGAAATAGAAGCTGAGTGTCCCGGCCGCACAGAAGACGCCCATCATTCCCAGCGCCAGCAAGAGCGTGGGCGTGAGCGGATGGGGGTGGATACTGGTGAGCGCCAGGCCAGCCACTGCCGTGACTACGCCGGAGCAGAAGGCAAGGCTCTCAGGCGGCTCGGTGCGCGTGAGCACGCGCGACCAAACCATGTTGACCGAAAAGCAGGCGACGCAGACCAGGCAACTTGCAAGACCGATGAGATCGATGTGCTGGGCGTGGCTGAAAGGGTCGACCGCAATGACCACACCGCCGAAACCAACAAGCAGGGCCAGAGCTTTCTTTGGGGTGATGCGCTCGCCAAGAAAGCCGGCCGAGAGCAGGGAGATAACCATCGGCGAGGTGAAGACGAGGATGTAGAACATGGTCAGCGAGAGATGGCGGAGGGCTATCACGACGCAGACATTGTTCGTCATGTCGAGCAGGGCACGCAGTACCTGGCGGACGACCGAGCACGGGCGCAGATTGCCAAGCCTGCGGCGCACTGCAGCTTGCAGCGCCAGCGTGACCGCCATGAAGAACCCCATGAAGGCGACGATCTCTTGGGGCGGCAGGCCGTATTGTCCGATCCGCTTGATGCAACTGTCGCCGAGCACCCAGAAGGTGAAGCCGAAGACAGCAAAGAACATGGCAGTCAGGTCGGAGACGCGGGCTTTCATCGGGGTTCGTCGCATCGGGCGGCGCGGGATAGGGAGAAGATCCAAGAAAACATCACGTAGTTTCAGGATAGACGATCAGGCGATGGTGAAAATACGCATCTGTCGGCAAAACAATCTCGATGCTCAATGGAAATCATGAGAGGCAGTGACGGCGCTCGCGACGTCGAGCGGAGCGATGCGCTGGGCTTTGACGTGAATCACGCCATCCTGGTTTTGCAGCGCGCCATCGATACGGAGATAGCGGCTGCAGGTAACAACCATGCGGTCGCGTTCGAAAACGTCCGGGGTGAGGATGACGTTGGCGATGCCGGTTTCGTCTTCGAGGGAAAGAAAGACAAATCCCTTGGCGGTGCCTGGACGCTGGCGTGCGATGACACATCCGGCAATGCGGACAGGATGATTGCTTGGGTGCTGGAGCAAGTCCGTCGCCGAAAGAATGCCCTCGCTCCGCAAGATTGCACGGTGGTAGGCCATGGGGTGCGGGCCTGTGGTGAGTCCGGTGCCCGAGTAGTCGGCGGAGAGGCGCTCGTCGGTGGTCATCGTGTGGAGCGGCATGGGCTCACAAGCGTCGGCGGACGGATGGTCTGCGCCGCGTAGCAAGGGACCGACAGGACGGCCAGTTTCTTCCACCTGCCAAAGCGCATCGCGACGATGCTCAACGCGATCCAGTGCATTCAGCGCGCCGATGCGGGCCAGAGAGACAAGCTCCTTGCGGTTGAGCGTGGAGACGCCGAGAGAAAGATCTTCGATGGAAGTGAACGGTCCACGGATCGTGCGCGCTGCGAGAAGAGATTCTACCGATGAACTGCGCAATCCTTTCGCGTAATTCAAACCGATGCGAAGAGACAGCGATCCATCCGGCTCCGGCTCAAGCGTGCAGAGACTTTCCGAGCGCTGCACGTCGATGGGGCGCACGCGCAGGCCGTGGCGTTGTGCATCTTTGATCAGCACCGCAGGCGAGTAGAAACCCATCGGCTGGTTGTTGAGCAGGCCGCAGGTAAAGGCGGCCAGGTAGTGGACCTTGAGGAAAGCCGAGGCATAAGCGATAAGCGCAAAGCTGGCCGCGTGCGATTCCGGGAAGCCGTACATGGCAAACGACGAGATGCTCTGCACAATGTTGTCTTGCGCTTCGGCGCTAATGCCATTGCGCGTCATGCCCGAATGGAGACGGCCCTCCAGATCTTTCATGCGCTGCATGGAGCGGCGCATGCCGACAGCACGGCGCAACTCTTCCGCCTCCGCTCCGCTGAAGTTGGCAATGGTCATCGCCATGCGCAGAAGCTGCTCCTGAAAGAGCGGAACGCCCCGCGTGCGCTTGAGCACCGGCTCCAGTGACGGATGCGGGTACGTGACCGCCTCTTTGCCCTGGCGGCGGCGCATGTAGGGGTGCATCATCTTACCCACGATGGGACCGGGCCGGATAATGGCGACCTGCACCACAAGATCGTAGAAGCGCGTGGGCGCGTTGTGAGGAATGGAGGCCATCTGCGCACGGCTCTCTACCTGAAACATGCCGACGGTGTCTGCCTTGCGCAGCGTCTCGTAGACGAGCGGGTCTTCGGGTAATGCAGCGAGGTCGACCTGCGTGCCATAATGGCGCGGGATTAGTTCGATGGAGTCCTTGAGCACGGCCATCATACCCAGGCCGAGAAGATCGACCTTGATGAGGCCGAGGTCAGAGCAGTCTTCCTTGTCCCATTGGATGACAGCGCGGCCGGGCATGGAGGCGCGCTCGACGGGAACAACGCGGTTGAGCATTCCCGCGCAGATGACCATGCCGCCGGAGTGCTGCCCGAGGTGGCGCGGCAGATCATGCATCCGTTGGCAGAGATCGAAATAGTGTGCGATGCCCGGATGGCGAATATCGAAGCCGGCCTGCTCGAAGTGGCGGGCCAGGGTGTCGTTTTCGCCGCGCCACTCCCAATGGCCCATGACGCTGGAGAGCCGTGCAAGCGGCTCTTCTTCAAAACCCAGTGCCTTGCCTACTTCGCGCGCAGCAGAGCGGCCGCGATAGCTGATGACGTTGGCGGTCATGGCCGCGCCCTGCGCACCGTAGCGCTCATAGATGTATTGAATGACGCGTTCGCGCTGGTTGCCTGAAGGCAGGTCGAGATCGATGTCCGGCCACTCGCCGCGATTCTCATTGAGGAAGCGTTCGAAGAGAAGCTCCATGCCCACGGGATCGACGGCAGTGATTTCGAGCACGTAACATACAGCGGAGTTAGCCGCGGAACCGCGGCCCTGCACCAAAATGCCTTGCCGCTGACAATAGCGAATAATGTCCCAGACGATGAGAAAGTACCCGGCAAAGCCCAGCTTGGCGATGAGCTTGAGTTCGTGCTGAACCTGTGCGCGGGCTTTTGCAAGTAGAGGCTGCTTGGCCCCTGATCCATAACGTTTGCGGACTCCTTCTTCAACGCGCTTGGTAAGGAAGCTGTCCATCGTGTCGCCATCGGGAACCGGGTAGTGAGGAAACTCATAGCCGAGATTGTTGAGCGTGAATTGTAGCTGCTGGCTTACGATGCTGGTGTTCGCGATGGCTTCGGGAATATCACGGAAGAGCACGGCCATCTCGCGTGCTGATCGCAAGGAGCGCGAGGCGTTTGCCGTGAGCAAGCGGCCCGCACGATCGAGCGAGGTGTGAGAGCGGATCGACGTCAGTACGTCCAGTAACTCGCGGTCCTTGCCGGTTGCTGCACGTACGCCGTTGGTGGCGATCACCGGCAAATGCAAATCAGAGGCAAGGCCCAGGAGCGATTGATTGCGGCACTCTTCGCTGCGTTCGTGGTGGCGCTGGAGTTCGACGTAGAGGTTGCCGCGGCCATAGATGGAGGTCAATCGCTCAGCGACCTTGTGCGCTCCCTGTCCTCCGTTGCGTGCAAGCGCCGACGCAAGCGGTCCTTCCTCGCCGCCGGTCAGGCAGATCAGCCCCGCCGAAAACTCTTCCAGGTCTTCGAGTGTTGCGGCGCCCTCTGCCTTTGTTGTCTCGCGCATCTTGAAGCACGTGATGAGTTGGCAGAGATTTTGGTAGCCGGTCTGCGAAGTGCAGAGCAGCAACAGGCGCGAGGGCTCCGCGGAAGACTGATGCGGCAGCCATGCTGAGGGTTGCAACCGCGGGCCAAAAGCTGAGACGGCAATCTCCGCGCCGATATGCGCCTTCACTCCGTAACGGAGTGCGGCGGTGTGAAAGCGCGCCACTCCGTAGAGACCGTTGCGGTCAGTCAATGCGAGTGCGGGCAGATCGAGTTCGCTTGCGCGCTCGATGAGCGCCTCTGGCTGCGAGGCAGCGGCCAAGAAGCTGAAGGCGCTTGCAGCATGCAACTCGACATAATCAGTCAAGCAGCGCCTCCAACCGCCATTCGCTGCGCAGCCGGTCATGCACCAACAAACAACTCAGAGCAAGGCCGTCGCGATCTGCGGTCAGCACATCCCACTCCTCCGTATCCCAGGCATCGACGGACCACCAGCAGCCATTTGAACGCCACGGACCATACGCCGCCGAAACCTGAAAAGATTGGCCGCCGTCGCGAAAGTTCGAAGGCATATTCTCGCGCAGTGTAACTTGAATTGCGCGCGGCGGCCGAACACGGCGCAGCGCCAGCCGAGCAGGTTGCGGATCATACATGGAGGTCTTCGCGTCAACGTGGAATGCTTCGGTGTGAAAGCTCGCGGGGCGATGTGTGTCTTCGAGCACCGGCGTTCCCACGCGGTCTTCGCCGACGATGGCTTTGATACGCGCCAGAGTTACGTCGAGCCGCGATGGTTCCGGCGTTTGCGGCGCGAAGAGACCGAGTTGAATCTTGCTCGACCGGCCCGGCTCAGCCGTCAATGTGAGCGCCAGTACCGCGGCCTGCGGTGGATGCGCGGCCATCTCCAGATGCAACAACTTGAGCATAAATTTGCGGTCTACTGTGGCCAGCGCGGGGCGTAGATTCAACTGATGAATCGCGCCGCCTTCGAGCTTCATCTCCACACCGAGCGAGGCCAGCGACAATGCGTGGCTGGCAGCGCGCTCCACGAGGCAATCGATCATGCGCGAAGCGATGAAGAGCAAGCCTTCCATCTGTTCGACGGGCGAATCGAATTCGTAGAACTCGCGCAGCGCAAAAGCCGCCTCAATCGGCCGAAACGTGTGTCGCGCCGCGCCGCGCGCAAGTGCTCGCCAGTCGCGTGCTTCTGCGCCCAGGCGTGTAACGAGTTCAACCTCCGGCAGCGCAGCCAACTCGGCTAGCGTGCGAATGCCCCACACGGCGAATGTTTCGCGGGGATTTTCGGAGAGGTCAAGAGCGCTGAGTGGGAGTTTGGCCACAGAGACGGCTTCCTCTCCCGCTGGCACTATCGCAATGCCACGCCCTGCCGCGGCTTTGATGCGTGCTACATGAAAGTTGGCGCTGATGGCAACAGAAACACGAAAGCCTGCAGCAGCCATAACCTCGCGTATCCGCGTGGCCATCTGATCTGTTGGACCAAAGAGC